>VYME01000031.1_pt1 | contig 117685 bp, 111 predicted proteins | sample 5115281 | NCBI WGS metagenome assembly VYME01 (sample SAMN12291780, study PRJNA351875) | freshwater metagenome | isolation source: freshwater lake | place: USA: Michigan, Wintergreen Lake | collected 2013-08-08
GCGGGTCACGGTCCGCGTACCGGGGTGAGGCGCCGTCGATGAACCGTGCACCGGTCGCCGTGATCGCCGAGGACGAGCCCGCGCTCGCGGCCGAACTTCAACGTCTGCTGTCCGTGGCGTGGCCCGAACTGCGGATCGCCGTGATCGCCCGGGACGGCATCGACGCCCTTGCGCAGATCGGTCTGCACCGGCCCGACATCGCGTTCCTCGACATCCAGATGCCCGGCATCACGGGCCTCGAAGTGGCGCGCCGGATGGGTTCCGCCTGCCATGTGGTGTTCGTCACGGCCTACGACCGGTTCGCCGTGGAGGCCTTCGAGAGCGGTGCCGTCGACTACCTGCTGAAACCTGCCGAGCCGGAGCGCCTGCGCCGGACGGTCGAGCGTCTGCGCGGCAGGCTGCACGAACCCGTGGCGGACCTCGGCGACACGCTGAAGCGTCTGCAGCCATCGATGGCGGGCGCGGATTTCCTGCAATGGCTTCAGGTCTCGGAGCGCGACGAGATTCGCTTCGTGGCCGTTGCGGACGTCGTCCTGTTCCAGTCCGCCGACAAGTACACGCTCGTGCGCACACCCGAGCGCGAGTGGGTGATGCGTCTGCCGCTCAAGGATCTCGAAGCGGGACTCGATCCGAAACTCTTCTGGCGCGTGCACCGGAACACGATCGTGCGGGTCAGCGCGATCGACCGCGTGAGCCGCGAGCTGACGGGGCGGTTGTCGATCCGGCTGCGCGGTGTCGAGGACACGGTCGCGGTGAGCCGGGCCTACGCGCATCTGTTCCGCCAGATGTGAGGTTCCGCCGGCGATGCGCTGCCGGCTGGTTCAGGTTCCTCCCGGGATGTCATCGCGGCGTGCGAGTCTCGCCGCGATCCGCGAGAGGTCGCTGTCGAGGTCGGCCCGCGTGGTGTCGATGTCCTCCGTCCATCGTTGCTCCTCGGTCGTCAGCGGATCCTCAGTGGCGATCTGCCTCGCGAGCACGTCGATACCGGCCTCCGACGGATCGTTGCCGATCGCTGCGCGCCGCGCGATCCGTTCCCGCAGCGTGGCCTCCGGCGCCCGGCACGCGGCGATGACGCAAGGTACCCCGATCGCCCCGGCGAGCGAGACGAACCGCGCGCGGTCGTCCCGCCGCAGGAAGGCCGCGTCGACGATGACCGGCCACCCCGCTTCGAGGATGGTCCGTGCGAGCGAGAAGAGGCGCGCGTACGTCGCTTCGCTGGCTGTGGCGGTATAGAGCCCGTCGCCGATCGCGGAGCCGCTGCGTGCGGTGGCGGCGAGGCCGTGGAGCCGCTTGCGTTCGACGTCGGAGCGCAGGCGAATCGCGCCGATCCTTTCCATCAGGGCGCCGGCCACCACGCTCTTCCCGGTGCCCGAGAGGCCATGCATCAGCACGAGGGCCGGACGACTTCCCCGGGCCTCGCGCTGTGCCAGGTCGAGATACGCGGCGCATTCCTTGTCTAGGCGCGCGTGACCCTGCGGCGTCACGTCCGGCTGATGTGCTCTCAGGGCGGCGATCTTCGCCCGCACCATCGCGCGATACACGATGTGGAAGCGGAGGATCGCCACACCCTCGAAATCGCCGGTGGCTTCGAGGTAGGCGTCGAGGCAGCGCGCGGCCTGCGGCGCGAGTCCGTGGTCGAGGAGGTCCATGACGACGAACGCCACGTCGCTCATCACGTCGATCCATCGGAACTCGGGATTGAACTCGAGCGCATCGAACAGGACGGGCCCGTCGTCGAGCCACGCGATGTTGCCGAGGTGCAGATCGCCGTGGCATTCGCGCACGAAGCCGGCTTGCCGGCGCGCCGCGATCACCGGACGAAGGCGTTCGAATTCGCGGAGGGTCCAGTCGTGCAGCCACCTGAGCTTGCTGTTCGTGGCGCCGTCGATGTTCAGCGCCAGCATCTGAGAGAAGTTCTGTGCCGCCGGCGCGAGGACCTCATCGGGACGCCCGAACGCGCTCGCAGCGTCCGCCCGGGCCGCATCCGCATGGAAAGACGCGATGGCCGCGCCGAGCTTCGCGGCCATCGCACCGTCCAGGCCTCCACGATCGGCGATGCGACCGAGGAGGGTGTCCTGCGGGAAGCGTCGCATCCGCACGGCGTACTCGACGATGTCGCCCGTGCCGTCGAACGTCGGATCGTCCGGTGTTCCGTGCAGCGCGACGACATCGACGTAGATCTGCGGGGCGGTGCGTCGATTGATCCGCACCTCTTCCTCGCAGAAGTGCCTGCGGGCGGCGAGCGTGCGGAAATCCAGGAAGCCGAAGTCGACGGGCTTCTTCAGCTTGTAGGCGAAATCGCCCGCCAGAACGACCACGGAGATGTGGGTCTCGATCACCTCGATGTCACCTGCCGGGTGCTGATAGCTGGCCGGGTCGCGGAGGGCGGCGATCAGGCGGTGCAGCGGGTCGGCATCCATGGCGGGCTCGGCGAGGCGGCAGCGGAGGTGCTGCTGACCCAGTGTAGCCAAGGCTGATCTGCATCGGCGGGCGGTGGCGGGTCGGCGCCCGGGCTGCGACAATCCGGGAGACGCGCCGGACCGAGCGCGTGAACGATCCGATTCTCCGTGCCCGCCACCGGCGCGCGCGGATCCACCACCCGTAGGAGACGACACGATGGCGAAGCTGGCATTCCTGGGCATGGGCGTGATGGGGTATCCGATGGCCGGCCACCTGGCGAAGAAGGGCGGGCACGACGTCACGGTCTTCAACCGCAGCCCGGCGAAGTCGGCCCAATGGGCGGGCGAGTACGGCGGCAAGAGTGCGCCCACGCCGAAGGAAGCCGCGACCGGCGCCGAGATGGTGATGATGTGCGTGGGCAACGACGACGACGTGCGTTCGGTGGTCTACGGCGACAACGGCGCGCTCGCCGGGATGAAGCCCGGCACGGTGCTCGTCGATCACACGACGGCGTCGGCGGAACTCGCGCGCGAACTGCACGCGGCCTGCAAGGCGAAGGGCATCGAGTTCATCGACGCCCCCGTGTCCGGCGGCCAGGCCGGCGCGGTGAACGGTCAGCTCGGGATCATGTGCGGCGGCGAGGATGCCGTGTTCGAACGCGCGAAGCCGGTGCTCGACATCTACGCGAAGAGCTGCGTGCTGATCGGCACGCCGGGCGCGGGCCAGCTCTGCAAGATGGTCAACCAGATCTGCATCGCGGGTGTCCTGCAGGGGCTCGCGGAAGGCATCAACTTCGCGAAGAAGTCGGGCCTCGATGTCGAGAAGGTGATCGCCGTGATCTCGAAGGGCGCGGCCCAGTCGTGGCAGATGGAGAACCGCTGGAAGGCCGCGAACGAGGTGAAGTTCGACGGCTTCGGCTTCGCGGTGGACTGGATGCGCAAGGATCTCGGGATCGTGCTCGACGAGGCGAAGCGCAACGGGGCGCGCCTGCCCGGCACCGCGCTGATCGACCAGTTCTACGCGCAGGTGCAGGCCCGCGGCGGCGGCCGGTGGGACACCTGCTCGCTCATGCATCTGCTCGCGAAGGACTGATCGGCCGCTCCCCCGGCACCGGCGGATCGCGCCGATGCCGGGGCCCCGTTCAGAACGACCAACCGAAGCCCGAGTACACGATCGTCTGGAGTCGCGTCTCCGTGATCGGGCTGTCGGCCGGAGCCTTGCCCAGCACCGAGGCGTTGATGCCGAACAGGATCGAGCCGCGTTCCGTCACCTGGTAGGCCCCGTTGAGGCCGAACTGCAGGCCGGTGCTCGACCCGGCGCGATACTGCGGTCGATCGGGGCGTGCCTCGTCGGGCCGCACGCCGAAGTAGTAGTCGTTCAGCTTCGCACTGGACCACTGCAGCCCGACGACGCCGTTCACGAACCAGCCGCCGGACGCCACGAGGTTGCGGATGTAGCTCACCTGGGCGCTCTGTCCTTTGCTCGCGCCGCCGAGGTCCTGGTAGAGGTTCGCCGTGAACACGCCGATGCTCGTCGCGTACAGGACGTTCAGTCCACCGTCGAGACTCGTGTCGCGCGCGGCCATGCCGGCCACGCGCTGCGCACCATCGGCCTTCCAGCCGAAGCGCGGCTCGATCGACAGCCCCACGCGAAGACTCTTGTCGTCGCTGTCGAACAGCCACGCGCCTGCCTGTAGCGCATTGATGTACAGCGTGTCCCGATAGCTCGCCCGCACGATCGGCAGCACGAGGGGGCGCACGCCTCTGGAACCGGCGTGCTCCGGTAGCGCGCCCACGCCGATCCCGATCAGGTTGTAGCGCCCGACGACGGGGATCGGGGTGAGGTCGGGGCGGACGTCCTCGGCGGCGCCGACGGATGCGGATGCCGCCACGGCGGCGAGGGAGACGAGGCGACGCATTGCGGATCGATTCATGGTGTTTCCTTGGAGGGTGATGCGGCAGGAGTCGCGGCCGGCCCCTGCGGCCCGGCCGCGGGGGATCAGGGTTGCGGCTGCGGGGCGGCGGCGAAGCGCCAGGCCATCCACGGAAACCAGGCGAGGGCGAGCGGGACCGCGATCGACTGCAGACCGGCCGCCGCCGGCACGAACGTGCGCGTGGCAGTCGCGACCAGCAGACCGCCAGCGACGAGACCGAGCCCGCCGAGTGGGCGGTATCCGATTCGGAACAGGGTCAGGGCTGTGCCGGCGATCCAGAGTCCGAAGGCGATCTGCACGCCGAGCAGTTCACCCACCGAGCCCGCGTAGCCGTTCAGGCCGCGGAAAGTGAACTCGATCAGCGTGCGCGTCGCGTCTGTCGCGGCGGGATCGACGTAGGCTTGGGCGAGATCGGGGGCGGCGGCGAGCCAGCGGACGATGCCGAGACTCTTCAACAGAGCGGCCGACAGGCCAAGGACCGCAAAGGTGTCGTTCGCGATACCGCCCGCGCCGGCGGTATGCAGGCTGCGATGGACGGCCAGGACCAGCGGGATCAGTGCGATGGCATCGGCGAGGTAGAGCCAGTAGCCGGCGAGCGTGCCGATGGGGTGGGCGGCGATCGTGGCGAGGATGGTGCCGGCGGGTTCCCGCAGGATGCCGGGCCAGCCGATGGCCTGGCCCAGCACGATCATGGTGCCGAGGAAGAGCGCGAACTGGAGGAGGCTCCAGAAGGCGGCGATCCGGTCCTGCGGGAGGCGGGTAGTACGGGGGTTCATGGGGGGCTCCGTGGTCAGGGAGCCCCCATGCTCGAGCTTCGAGCGACTTGAAGGTCAAGCGGTCGTTGGGCTCTCCGCGTCCGCGAACGGCACCTGCAGTTCCAGCACGAACCGGTCGTCGCGCGGGTGGTCGAGCGCGGCCTGGCCGACCCGGCCGAAGAGGTGCAATTCGCGCAGCGGTCCGGTGGACCGCAGCCCGCTCGCGGCGAGCCAGTGGAAGAGATCGGCCACGGTGTCGTCGAGGTCGTGGAACCCGCCCTGGTGGACGACGGCGGCGACCCTCGGCTCGGCGGGCAGCGAGCGCGCCTCGATACCGGCATCTCGGAGGCGCTTCGCTTCGGCCGCCGTGCTCCCGACGACGACGGCAACTTCCATGTCGATGTCGGTCTCCGTGTACTCGTCGTTGTAGTAGAGCGTGACCTCGGGGGGCAGCACCGGTGCCGGCCGAACACGGGCGCGCCGGAGGTCTCGATAGAGTGCGTCGTAGCTCGCCTCGCAGACTGGGCCGATCGCGTGCATGGCGAGTCCCGTGCGTCGCAGGCTGGCAATCTGCAGCGCGTCCGCGGCCTTCACCACGATCTCGGCGCGCTGTCCTGCCCTGCGGGGGGCCAGTCGATCCAGGCGGACGCGCGCGCGCTGCAACCGCTGGCGCGCCTCCTCGGCCTCCGTCGCGAGGCGCGCGAGCTGGTTCGCGAAAAGACTTCCGAGTTCGTCGGGCGAGGGATCGCGCGCCACGATGGTCGCGATGTCCGCGAGCGCAAAGCCCATGTCCTTCAGCGCGAGGATGCGGTGCAACTGCTCGAGCTGCTCGATCCGGTAGTAGCGGTACTCGGACGACGCGTCGACCGCCGCGGGCCGCAGGAGGCCCGCCTCGTCGTAGTACCGCAGGGTGGAGGCGGGCACGCGGGCGAGCCGGGAGAATTCGCTGATCTTGAGCACGATCGGGAGGATGGCGGAACGGTTGGCCGGAGTCTCGCACGGAACGCGGTTCCGTCGTCGCTGCGGTGCGTTGTCGCCTGTCATGGCCGCCGCGCTTCAGGGCTACCGCTGCAACTGAGCTGCTACAGCCTAAGGTCTGCCGCCGAAAGGACCATTTCCCCTCGGCGTTTCCGGCGCTAACCTATCTTTTCGATTGCTTTGCGACCTTACCTTTCTTGCGAGGTGCGAAATGGGCCGGACCTTTCGTAAAGCTTGGCCGTCCACCCCATCGGTGATGCGGGTAATGCTGGCGGCGGCCATGTCGCTGGCAAGCCTCCCGTCGTTCGCCACAGGCGTGACGAGGACTGGTGATCCCATAGAGTACTTCGAGTTCGAACTGTCCGAGCAATCGGCAGCAGGCGGCATCTGGGAGGATGTCATGGCAACCAGCGACATAACCGGCCTACACTATCCAGGCAGCTTCGGCGATGGTTTCGACGAATATACGGCCGTCTACGAAGCCTTCCGGTTCGGTGAATTCAATCGGGGTCTCATCTCGGCTTACGCAAGCCACTCGGGCACCTTCTGGGCCGAGATGCGAGGCGCGCGCGGCTTCCAGGGTTCCGCGGAAGGAGGCATCGAGTACTGGCTCGTGAAGACAGCGCCCGATGCCAAGCTTTCGATGGTGGTCACGGGCGGAGAGTTGTTGATTGGCGGCAACTTCGATCCCAACGTGCCCCTGTTCGCCGAGGTCTACCTGGAGGGCGTACTGACCCGCTACCTTCCGGGAGGGGGGCTGTTGGCGGAGGTGAGAAGCTACGGGCACGTGGTACGGCTTTGCGGGGCTGGCGGCACCTTCGCTTCGGAAACCTACGGCATGTGTGTCAACGGTGGCGATCTGCCCGAGGCCAACGTGGTCTACACGGAGAGCAACCTTCTGGCCTTTAAGTTGGACACGGTCTACCAGGCCAAAGTGGAGATATTGCCGTCGGTCATCGACATCGATCTGTCGGGTGTGGCGATCAACGAGCAGTTCTTCTTCGATGTGTCCGCTTATGTGTCAACCGTCATCCCGTTTGACGCCCCCGAGTCCTATGCCTATGCGTACTTGCGCGATCCGCTCGAGCTTGGAAACGAGGGCGACATCGGTTCGGGCATCCAGTTCAGCGGGCTGACTTCGCTCCGTCCCCCGATTCCAGAACCCGGTACGGCAACCCTCTTTGTGCTTGGCGCCGCGCTGATGGGAGGCTTGGCATTTCGCAGGAGCGCAAAGGGTCGACTGCAGCAATAGGGGTTTGGGGGACGCGCGTCGGACAGGGCGGCCCGAAGGGCATCCTAGATAGACTTGCGCGGCAGCGGCTCTTTCATCGCGGTGGGCGCGAGACTTCTCGATTCCCGCCGCCTCCTCGATTCAAGCGATGGTGCGAATCGCCGCGCCGTACGCCGAGCGGGGCGCAAGGTTCGATATGCACCCGACGCTTTGTGGCCCGGTCATCGCCGGGGCTGTGTCCCGGACCGGCCCTGCCGCAACAGCCGGGACGCCATCAGCCCCAGGGCCAGTGCACCGGCCCCCATGACACCCCACAGACCCCACTGCCGCAGATCGGTGGTGGGCTTCAGTGCCGGCGGTCCGGCGAGCTGGACGTTGGTCCCGGCGGTCGCGATCGCGGGTTCCACTGCCTTGTCGGTGCCGTAGCCCGGGATCAGCGTCGCGATCGGCAGGGCGCCGGACGTCTGCACGCTGCCGCTGCCGTACGCGAGCATGAAGGGGCCCGCGCCCTGGGCCGCGAAGACGACCTCCGCGGGGATCCACTCCAATCTCAGCCGTGGTGCCTTGCCTGTCGGCGTATTGCCGGTGACCCGCACGCGCCACGCGCGCCAGGCACCGGATCGCACGGGAATCGTGGGGCTCGAGATCGTGACGTCGCCCTGCTTGAATCGATAGGCGGTGCCGCTGCCGAGTCGCACCCAGTCGCCTCCTGCGCCGTCGCGACCGTCGATCTCGAACGGCAGCACGGCGTTGTCCTCGCCAGGGTCGACGCTCACACGGTCGGCGGGGTACGCGCCGTCGAGTTCATACACGAACGCATTGCCGTCAGCCTTGCCGTTCACCGCCACGAGGTGTTCACGCGGCGCGCTGCCGGCCTGGGCAGGCGGCAGGGCGGTGACCCGGTCCAGCGCAGCGCCGAGACTCCCGGAAGACGCATGGATCCGGTAGTACTTCGCGCGCACGCTGCCGAGTTCGACCCGCATCTGCGACAGCGACTGCCCCCCGAGCTGCGTTCTCAGCAACGGTGCGCCGGCATTCACCATGCGGAAGTCGCGGAGGTCGTCCGAGACCTCGACATCGACACGCGCCACCAGCGGTGCGGTGCCCTCGAAGACGAGTTCCAGCGCGGCGACCGGCTTACGCAACGCCGACGCATCGATGAGGTACGTGGCCGCCGCAGCGCTTTCCGGCACGCGGCCCCCGTCGATCGCCACGAGGGTGCCGGCGCTCTCGATGCGGACGTGCAGCGGCGCCTGGGCCTTCGCCGGTTCGGCACCAGGCAGCGGGAAGACCGGGAGGACGGCGCCGGCCGGCTGGGTCTCCGCGGGGACAGGTGTGGTGCGGATGGCGAACGGCACCGGCTGGGCGGCAGCGTTGAACACACGGAGGTCGGCGAGATCGCTGCGCGTACTGCGTTGGTAGACGGCCCCCGGCAGGCGCACGGCATGGAGGGGTGACGCGCCATCGGTGTCGACCACGGTGCCGAAGGCGAAGCTGCCCGGGGCGATGTCCTCTGCGGCGACGGGCAGTGAGAGTGCGACCAGCAGCACGACGAACAGACGTTTCAAGCGGAGGCCTCCGGACGTTTCGGCGGGACGGGGGAGAACCAGCCGATGGCGAGCATGAGCAGGCCCACGCCGATGAACGACACGATGCGCTCCACGGTGCCCGCACCGGAGAGATCGACCATGAAGAGCTTCGCGACCGTGACGCCGAGCAGTCCGGCGCCCGTCATCCAGAGCAGGCGATGCCCGCCGCGATGCGCCGAGACCATCACGGTCGCCGCGAGCACGGTCCAGAAGATCGAGAACGCGGCCTGGGCGATGCGCGAGTCCAGCACCTGCGGGAACGCGATCTCGACGCCCGCGTACTGGTGCAGGGCGCGAAGCAGCATGCCGTTGGCGACGATGAACGCGACGGCGCCGGGAACGCCGAACTTCAGCCAGCGTGTGCCGGCGAACATGGTGTCGAGGCCGAGGGTGCCGAGCGCCCGCAGCCACAGAAAGATCGCGAGCAGGGCGCCTGCGCTGGCGAGATCGAGCGGATTCAGCAGCGGCACGTAGGGCAGCGGTGCGGTGATCCCACGCCCCACGAACGCAGCGAACGCGACGAATGCGAGCAGGACGGCGGCGACGACGCCGGCGCCGTGGAGGAACCACGATCGCGCGTGCGCCATCACTGACCACCGGACACGCATGCCCGTCTGTGCAAGACCCGCGAGCACGGCGATGGACGGGACCATGGCGGCCGCGAGTGCCCAGTCGACCGGGTCGTCGGTCGCACGTCGCACGAGCCAGACGAGTTCCCAGCTCGCGACGGGCACGGCGAGCCAGAGCGTCGCGGCGTGCAGCCACGGCACCACCCGCGTTGGCTCGGTCTCGTGGCGGCGCAGGATCCAGAGGTGCAGGGCCAATGCGGAAGGCCACGCGATGAAACCGAGGTGGCCGAATGGATGGTCGTAGCCGGACATCTGCGCGACGAAGGCGACGACCGCGAGCGGCAGATGCAGGAGCGCAAGCTGCCGTGCGGCCGGCCAGTCGAGGCGGCCACCGAGCAACTGGAGTCCTGCGCACGTGAGCCCGAAGAAAACAACGTAGAGCTGAGCCTGCCAGCCGGCCGGGGTCTGCGTCTCGATCTCGTGCACGCCGCCCGCGAGCCACCACACCACGCCGTAGAGGAGGGCGCCGGCGCCGACGGAGACCTCCCAGGGCTTCGCGGATTCCGCGTGGCGAAGCAGCTGGCGAGAAGAGAAACCTGCCGCCACCGCGAGGAACAGGAACCCGAGGAATTCGCGGTTCGCGATCGGGAAGCCGTCGGACACGCCGTGCGGCCCGCCTGCGAACGCGACAGCCGCTGCCAGTTGCAGTGCATAGCCGGCAAGACGCGGCAGCAGGCGGCTCTGGCGGAGACCGATCCACACGAGCGCCGCGCCTTCCAGTGCCCATGCCGCGGACGTCCACCGGGCGTCGAGCGCGAGCGGGATCGTGAGCGTCGCGAAGAGGAGTGCCAGGGCAGCGAACGATGTCACCAGGAGCGATCGATCGTCGCCATCGCGCCGGAGGACGTGGCGCGCAGCGAGGACATAGATCGCGGCGGCGGCGAGGGCACTCAGGGCCGCGCCGTACTCGAAGCCGGCGACGATGCGGGCCTGCAGCCCGAAGGCGACGATCGGCAGGCCGAACACGAGACTGCCGTCGAGTGCGCGGTCGCCGCGGGCCTCGGCGTGACGCGAGAAGAACGTCGGGATCGCGAGGTACATCAGGAAGAAGAGCGCGAGGAACGGCTGCGTGGTCGGCCAGAGTTCGGATTGCCACGAACGGGCGCCCCACAGCGCGCTGATCACGAACGTGAAGGCGAACCCGGTGAGGTTCAGCGGCCGCCATGCGCGGCGCGATGCGATCGCGACGATGCCGGCGTTCAGCACGGCGTAGTAGCCGAAGAGCGCGACGTGGCTGCCCGTGCCCGTCGAGGCGAGCACCGGGGCGAGGAAGCCGCCCGCCACCCCCAGCACCGCCAGGCTCTGCGCGTTTTGCAGCAGCGCGAGCGCGGCCGAGAACGCGGCGATCATCGCGAGCAGCGCGAACGCGAATCCCGGCGGCACGAGCGCATAGAGGCGCAGCGCCGAGAACACCGAGAGATACATGACACCCACGGCGCCGCCCTGCAGTGCGAGCGCGTAGCCCGGGCGCTTCTCGCGGAGCCGCCAGCCGATGACCGCGAGGACGATGCCGCCCAGCATCGCACCGCCGACGCGGAATTCCGGCGGCACCTTCGAGTGGTCGTAGGCGAATTTCAGCAGGAAGGCCACGCCGAAGAAGAGCACCACGATGCCGACCCGCACGACCGTGTTCCCACCGGTGAACCACGCGAGGGTGCGCGTAATCCAGGCTGGCGTCGTCGCGGGCGGCGCGCCCCAGGTGTCCGAGAGGGCCGGCGCCTCCGCGTCGATGGAAGGTGAGGGTGCGGGCGTGACGTCCGGCGCTTCCGGTGCCGTCGATTCTGGCTCGGCCGACACCACCTCCGCCGGCGCGGGCGGCGGCGCTGTGTCGAGAGCCTGGGGCGCCACGGGCTCCGGCGCGCTCCCCTCGAGCCGGCGAAGACGGGCCCGCAGGAGCCCGACAGCCTCGTCGAGTGCGAGAACACGGTTCTCCAGCGCCTCGATGCGCGCATCGGCCTTGGGCGCCTTCGAGTTCCGCCGGAGCCGCCACGCGATGATGGCGCCCGCGATGGCGCCGATGAACATCGCATCGTCGCCACCGATCATGTCCCCCAGCATCCCGCCGAGGAAGAGCCCGGCGACGATCGCGACAAAGGTCATGCGCGGGCCGAGGCGGCGGCCATGGCCGCGTCGACGACCGGGCGGGTCAGGTGGGGCGCGAACATCTCGATGAAGTCATAGACGAAGGCCCGCAGATAGGTGCCCCGCCGGATGCCGATACGCGTGGTGTTCGGTTCGAACAGGTGACTGGCGTCGATGGCGTGCAGGCCGCGGTCGCGCTTCGGGTCGAAGGCCATCTGCGCAATGATCCCGATGCCCAGACCCAGTTCGACGTAGGTCTTGATGACGTCCGCGTCGATGGCGGTGAGCACGATGTCGGGGGTGAGTCCACGCGCCTCGAACGCGTGCTGCATCGTCGAGCGGCCGGTGAACGCGAAGTCGTACGTGATGATCGGGTACTTCGCCATCGCCTCCAGCGTGATGCGCTTCATGGAAAGCAGGGGGTGCTCGGGGGGCACCACAACGCAGCGGTTCCACTCGTAGCAGGGAAGCATCACCAGCTGGTCGTACATGTCGAGCGCCTCGGTGGCGATGGCGAGGTCCGCCTGCCCGTGGATCACCTGCTCGGCGATCTGCGTCGGGCTGCCCTGGCGCAGCGACAACCGGACCTGCGGATACTGCTTCATGAAGCGCCGGACCACCGGGGGCAGGGCGTAGCGCGCCTGCGTGTGCGTCGTCGCCATCGTCAGGGAGCCGGCGGTCTCCTGGTGGAACTCCGCCGTCACCTCCTTCATGTTCCGCGCCTCGAGGAGGATCCGCTCGGCGATGGCGAGGATCTCCCGGCCCGGGGCCGTCACGTCGACGAAGCGCTTGCCGTTGCGGACGAAGATCTTCACGCCGAGTTCGTCCTCGAGCTGGAGGATCTGCTTCGAGAGCGCGGGCTGGGAGATGTGCAGGGTCTGGGCGGCCCGGGACAGGTTGAGGCTCTGACGGGCCACTTCGACCAGGGTGCGGAGCTGCTGGAGTTTCATCGGGCGGCGCGGGGGCGAGGGTCTCGGGGTGCCGATTATCTCAGTTGGATCCCCTTCGGAGGGGACTCCTGCCCGCCATCAGGGATATCGATCGAGGGGATTTGCGACATCCAGCCCTGGCCACTGGCGGACATCGGACAAAAAACTGCATGGGACCCTCAGAACCTCAAGTTTCGATAGGTTTCGTCGTTAGCCGGCTCAGCCAGCAGTCGCTGGGCCGGTGGACGGGATGCCCGCGGTTTCGAATGTCTCGACGCGCATCCGGTCCCGATGTCTCCCGTGGAGGTTTTCGTGGTCGGTACTTTCAAATGGTGGGTTGCAGCGGCCGTCGTGGTCGTCGCACAGGGATGCGCTTCCACGGGCGGGGCTCCGCAACGCGAGGTGATCGGGAAGGTGGAAGGGGTCTTCGTCGAGGCGTTGCCAGGGGTGCTCGTGGATCGCCGGATCGCGAATCCGGAGGCGGATGGACCGGCCTGGGCCAACGTGCGGCTGCGCGTTCCCCTCGAGGACGGGCGTACCTTCATGAGCGCCAAGCTGGATCGGGGCGTGATCGTCGAGCGCGGCGACATGGTCAGCGTCCGTCTCACCCCGGACAACACGTTCTCCACGGTGATTCCGGCACCGGACACCGTGGTCGCGGTGGTCGATCCGCGGGACGCCAAGCCGATCGCCGACGACGGCGAGACCCGCAAGATCTCCCTGCTGGACAAGTTGCGCTGATCCGGCGCCGCTGACCGAAGCAGACATTCACGGGCCCGCCGGCCGATGCCGGCGGGCCCGTTTCATTTGTGCGCTCTAGGCAGCCGCCGCTTCCCTCGGCGGCAACGTCGCGGCTTCCAGACGTTCGAGCGCCGATTCCAGGAGCGCGGCGCCGGCGCCGGGGAGGCGGGCTTCCTCGCTGAGGGTGCGACGCCAGGCGCGGGCGCCCGGAAGCCCGAGGGCGAGGGCGAGCAGGTGGCGGGTCATCGCCTGCAGCGGCGTGCCGGCCGCGATCTCCCGCCGGACGTAGGGCAGGAAGGCCCGGACGGCGTCTCCGCGGGACTGCGCGCAAGGCGCATCGGCATACAGGCGCTCATCGACGCCGGCCAGGATCCAGGGGTTGTAATAGGCCTCGCGCCCCAGCATCACGCCGTCGACGCGGGCCAGCTGGGTTTCGCATCCCTCGAGCGTCGTGATGCCGCCGTTGATCACGATCGTGAGCCCGGGCCGGGCGCGCTTCAGCGCGTGGACCACTTCGTAGCGAAGGGGCGGGATCTCGCGGTTCTCCTTCGGCGAGAGACCATCCAGCCAGGCATTCCGAGCATGGACGATGACGGTTTCGCAGCCAGCCGCCGCAATGGCATCGACCAGGGTGTACAGGCGCTCCGCCGATTCGTCGCGGTCGATACCGATCCTCGTCTTGACGGTCACCGGCAATGGGGAGGCGGCGCGCATGGCTGCCACGCCTTCCGCGACGCGCTCCGGTTCCGCCATGAGGCAGGCACCGAAGCGTCCGTTCTGCACGCGGTCGCTGGGACACCCCACGTTGAGGTTCACTTCGTCGTAACCGGCATCGGCGGCGAGTCGGGCGCACCGCGCGAGGTCCCGGGGTTCGGATCCGCCCAGTTGAAGTGCGACCGGGTGCTCGGCCGGATCGAAGGCAAGAAACCGCTGCGTGTCGCCGAACAGCAACGCTCCGGTGGTGATCATCTCGGTGTAGAGCCGGGCACGGCGGCTCAGGCAGCGCAGGAAGCGGCGGGCGTGGCGGTCCGTGAGGTCCAGCATCGGCGCCACGCAGAAGCGGTGGGAATCGGGAGAGTTCAATGCGGCGGGAGGTGAAGGCGACGCGCGATTCTCGCACGGAGGATGGCGGGTTTCCGCTCCCGGCAGAGGGGCGCCAGGCGCTCCACGAGTGGCGGGCGAGCGGGGGACCGCGCCACAAAAAAAGAACCCCGCTCTCTGGCGGGGTCGCGCTGCTGGTCTGCTGCCGGTGGCGGAAGGTGCTTTTTTGTTAGCCGGTCTCCATCTATTGCTCGGCTTCGCTTCCGTAGGTCTCCATCCCGGCCATTTCGTATCCCGGAGTTCCATCTGAGTGGTTGAGGTCTCCTGCCCCCCGGGAATGCCAGCCTTGATTGCACGGGGTGTGCCAGGATTTCTAACCTGATGAGATGGAAGGATTTGTTGTGTTCTCCTTCGCCGACGTGGTGGCGGTGATGTAAGCGAGGGCGACAGCAGCGCGGGTCAGGCGATCCGTTCGCCACCGCGCCAGGTCGCGATGGGCACCGGGACGCCGCCCACTTCGCGAACGCGGACGAAGTCGGCGCGCTGCCCGACGACGATGGCGCCACGGTCGCGAATCCCCGCAAACCGCGCTGCCCGCGCAGACACCGCCGCCGTGCCAAGCGGCAGCGGCCACGCATCGCGGGTCCGGAGATGGAAGGGACTGCACAGCAGGTCGAGGGCGGAGTTCGCGTCGAGTGCATCGTGTGCCCCTAAGGCGTCGATGGGGCGCGGACCACTGAGCGCATGTGCCGGCCAGCCGGGCAGTGTCCGGAGCACGGCGAGGCCTTTGCGGTCGGTGGCCTCCGGCGCCGGGTCGCGCAGATGGTTCGCCCCCCTGGCGAGGCAGAGCGTCGTGTCGGCGGGCGTGAGGACCTGCGTGACGACCAGCGTGAGCCCATGGGCCTTGGCCAGTTCCGCGATGCCCTGGATGCTTGCCAGCCCGGTGACCGACACCGCGAGCAGCCGGGCGTTCCGACGATTCGGCAGCATCGCGAACGCCGCCGGGACGTTGTCGGCGCCGGTCTCGTCGATGTGCCAGCAGACGCCGTGATGGCAGCGAAGCGCACCGCGCGAGGCGGCCTCGTCGAGCCAGTCGAGACAGCCGATGAGGGCTGCCCACGCAGCGGCATCGGCGTGATGGGGAATCTCGAATGTGTCGAAGATCGTCGTGACGCCGTTGGCGGCGGCGGCGAGGTCGGTCGCGACCAGGGCCTCGATGCCTTCGGCGCCCCGCGGGACGGGACGTGATCTCAACCCCGTCGGCTTGACGAGTCCCGGAAGGAGGTAGTCGCCGGCGAGATCCTCGGCGCCGGGCACGTTCGTCGCGCCGATCTCGACCCGGACGATGCGCCCCGCATGCCATTCGACTGTGCCGAGAAACACCTCGTCAGGAGAGACGACCCGGGCGTTGGTGAAGAGTTTCCGCGCCATGTCCGCGAGGGTAACAGAGCGTTCGCCCCGCGCGGGGCTGGTGGAGCGCGCAGCTCGCGCGCCCGTGTTCGACAAACACGCGCCGTGCACGGAACCACGGCAAAACCGCGTTGTTCTAAGCCCGGTCTTTTCCGCAGTCACCAGGGGTGATCGATGAAGAAGTCCTTTGTTGCTTCCGCAGTGGCCGTCGCATTCGCCGCCGGCCTGTTCGCCGCACAGTTCGGCGCCCACCAGATGCTCGTGGCCGACTCCCACGCCGTCGCAGGCGAGGGCGCCAAGACCGACCCCGCCAAAGCCACCGTCGCACCGCTCGCTGCCCTCCCGGACTTCACGGCGCTCGTGGACAGCCAGGGCCCGGCAGTCGTCAATATCAGTGTCTCGAAAACAGCGCGGGCCGCCGGTCCGCAGGGTGGCCCCGGCGGCGAGCCGCCTCTTCCTGAGTTCTTCCGCAGGTTCATGCCGCAGCCGGGTCAGCCGGACCCCGAGAACGACGGCCCGTCGCCGTCCGGCGTGGGGTCAGGTTTCATCGTCAGTGCCGATGGCTACGTGCTGACCAACGCCCACGTGGTGAAGGATTCCGATCAGGTCGTCGTCCGACTCACCGACCGCAGAGAGTTCCCGGCGAAGGTGATCGGCATCGATTCACGGACCGACGTGGCGCTGATCAAGATCGACGCCAAGGGCCTGCCGACGGTGCGCATCGGATCGCCCGACAGCGTGCGTGTCGGCAACTGGGTCGCCGCGATCGGATCGCCGTTCGGGTTCGAGAACACCGTGACGGCCGGCATCATCTCCGCGAAGTCCCGCAGTCTTCCGAGCGATGCCTACGTGCCCTTCATCCAGACGGATGTCGCGGTGAATCCGGGTAACTCCGGCGGACCCCTCTTCAACCTCGCGGGTGAGGTCGTCGGGATCAACTCGCAGATCTACAGCCGCACCGGCGGCTACATGGGGCTCTCGTTCGCGATCCCGATCGACGTGGCGATGAAGGTGAAGGACGACCTCCTGCAGTACGGCAAGGTGCAGCGCGGCCGCATCGGCGTGACGATCCAGCAGGTCGACAAGGACCTCGCGGCGACCTTCGGTCTCGATCGCGCGCGCGGTGCGCTGGTGTCCGGTATCGAGAAGGGCGGTCCGGCCGATGGTGCGGGCCTGAAGGTCGGTGACGTGATCCTCGGTGTTAACGGCAAGAAGGTCGAGCAGTCCGTCGACCTGCCGCGCATGATCGGCGAGGGGCGTCCGGGCGCTGATGTGAAGCTGGAGATCTGGCGCGACGGAAAGTCCCGCGAGACGTCGGTGAAGCTGGGTGAGACCCCGGTCGAGAAGGTGGCGGCGGTCGACGAACCGGCGAAGCCGTCCCAACTCGGCCTCACGGTCCGGCCGATCTCGCCCAACGAGCGCGACCGCCTGCAGGCGCCGCACGGGGTGCTCGTGGAGCGGGCGGACGGCGCGGCGGCGAAGGCGGGGATCCGGCCCGGCGACGTGATCATCGCGCTGAACAGCGAGCCGATCGACTCTGTGGACAGTCTGAACAGCGCCGTCGGGAAGTCCCGTGACCGCGTGGCGCTGCTCGTCCAACGCAACGCGATGAGGTTCTACGTGCCCGTGCCGCTCGGGTGATCGGCCGCTGACGGCGGTCGTACTGCACTGGGAAGAGCCACCCTCGGGTGGCTCTTCCCGTTTCTGCGCGGCGGAATCTGTGCTGAAATCCGACGCGCGGAGCCTGCGCGTCAGACGAAGGCCCGTACCCGTTCCCGAGAATGGAGACCTCCCATGAAAGCTTCGTCACATCTTGCGATCGCCGCCCTGATCGCGCTTCCTCTTGCCAGTCCCTGCATTGCCGTCGCCGGGCCCGTGACGGTCACCCAGTCGGTGACCCTGCAGTCGATCGGCCCGTTCGGCAGCGGTTTCACGTCGGCCACGTTCCTGTCGGGTGGCTGGAGTGCATTGTTCCCGTTCACGTCCGCAGCGCAGATCGATTCGGTGGTCTGGTCGTTCAGCAGCACGGCGCCAGGATTTGCCGACAGCACCACGTGGCCGACCACGCCCGAGCCCGCCACGCCCGGCGTCGAACTCGGCGTGCTGGACGACAGTGCGGTCCGGACGGCACTCGCGTCTTTCGTTCCCAGCGGCCTGACCTACGACATGGGAACGAGCCCGGTCGCCGCCGCGCTGGTGAAGTCGCTGGTGGCCGACGGCGGCATCGTCGCCAGCCTGGGAGCGTTCTACAACTACCCGGTGGCCGCGTTTAGCGAGGGGACCACCTTCGACGGCGCCTCCACGCTGACGCTCACATTGTCCGGGACGGTGCCTGACCGTCGGTTGCCCGAGCCCGGCACCGCGGTGCTGCTCCTCGCGCTCGCGGGTGCGTCGGCCATGGGATGGCGGCGTCGCGGTTGATGGTCTGACCCGGGGATCCGCCGGTGGTGGATCCCCGTGGAACCGCATGCATCCCGCTGGCTGCGGGGGCGCGTCAGACGTCCTGCTTGTAGCGCTCCCTAACGCCGGCATCGAAATCGGCGACGGCCTCCGGCGCCAAGCCTCCTTCCTCGGCAATCTCGCTGCCGAACGACACCCGGATCCCATCGCTCCAGGAGGCGGGATCCCACACCCCGGACCGCAGCAACGACTTCGCACAGTGGAAGTAGCACTTCGTCACTTCGATCCGGGTGACGAGCAGGGCGGGCCGTCCCTTGCTGTGCAGGTCTGCGCAGAGCTCGGGATCATCGACGAGCGTGGCATGGCCCTGGACCCGCAGCGTTTCGCCCGTCCGCGGGGCCACGAAGATGACCTCCACCGCCGGGTTGGCGAGGATGTTCTGCAGCGAGTACACGAGCCGGTTGCCCTTTCGCTCGGGCAGCAGGAGGACGGTGTCGCTCTCCACGACGGCGACGGACGGATGGTCCCCCTTCGGCGAGACGCAGGGACGGCCCTCGGCATCGGCGGTGGCGAGGAACGCCAGCGGGGCTTTGCCGATGAAATCGCGGGCCGTGGTGTTCAGTCGCGTATGGAACTTTCGCTCCACCACCGGCAGCGGTTCGCCGACGAGTGCACGCAACTGATCCACTGTGGTGATGGTGCCGGGCCGCGTGGTGGTCATCGTGCGTCCTGGTGAGGAGGGTGGATCGGCTCAGCGGTGCCCTGCCGGAAATTCGTCGAGCGGATAGATCGGGCGGCGCAGCTTGCGGTACTCGAACGCCGTCCAGTCGGACGTGCCGACGCCCGGGGCATCGCAGAACACATGCGCCTTCGCGATGGGCAGGAACACCGGCCGGAAGTACATGCGCGATTTCAGCAGCAGGAATCGCTTCGTGGTCGGATCGATGCCCACGCTCGTGAAGACGCCGCGGTCCCACGGTTCCTGGTTGCGTTCGATGACCACGATCTCGGCGTCCCCCGTGTCGAGCACGGCGGTGCGACCCATGTGGCAGCGCATCCCCGTGAACTGCGGCCCCGTCACCGTGTACTCGCCGTCGGTGATCGCGCGGACGACGCCGGTGAGACGCAGCGGTTCGCCTGTCCGGCCGATGGCGGGCATGTCCATCTTGCCGCCGACGTCCAGCGTGACGCGGGCGCCGACACCCGCGGCGATCATCGCCGCCACCGCTTCGGGATCGCGCACCGGACCCACGGCGATGCCGGTGAGTCCGAGGCGCCGCGCCTCCCGCAGCACGAACATCGTGTCCTGGTTCGCGCCCGATGCGCAGTTGTCCGCGTGATCGAGCAGGAGCACCGGGCCGCCGAGTTCGTCCGCCGTCTTCTTGGCGCGCAGCAGGGCGGCTTCCAGCGGTTCACCGCGATAGATGAACTCCTCCTTCCGCGCCCACGCGACATCGAGGATGCGCTCGCATTCGGCGCGGGCCTTGGCCGCGTCGCCATCGGCGATCGTGACGACGCTGATGCCGGCGTCGCGGATGTCTGCCTGCTGGAACCCGCTGAAGGCCGTCGCGGCCAGGAGGCCGTTGCGCTCGCCCTCGCGCGCGGCTTCGACGAACGCCTGGTTCGGCCCTTCGTTGGTGTTCTGCTTCAGCGTCTGGGAAAGCAGAGGCCGGTTGCCCCACGCCATCACCGGCTTGATCTCGCCGCGGAGGGTTCGCAGCAGCAGCGTCCCCGCGAGGTGGCCGGAGTCGTACTGGTCGACGTGCGGATACGTCTTGTAGCCGGTCACGATGGTGGCGAGGCTGACCATGTGCTCGGTCACGTTCGCGTGCAGGTCGAGGGACACCGCGACCGGTACGTTCGGCGCGACCCGGCGCAGGCGCTCGAGCAGCGTGCCTTCGCCATCGTCCGTGCGGTCCGCCACGACCATCGCGCCGTGGAGATCGAGGCACACGCCGTCGCAGCCCTTCGTCACCGCTTCACACAGCAGATCGCAGAAGCGGTCGAACGCAGCGCCGTCCACCGGTCCGCTCGGGTTCGCCCAGGCAGCATACGGCGTGACGATCTCTGCCCCGGCGGCCTCGGCAAGGTGGATGAACGCTGCCATCGGCAACCGCGTGCCCTGCATCGCGTCGTAGGCGGCGCGACCGAGATAGGGGCCATCAGCGCCGCCGAAGGATTCCCACGGCGTCGGGACCGGCGAGAAGGTGTTGGTTTCGTGCTGAAGTTGGGCGATGACGAGCTTCATGCGGTGCTTCCTGGAGCGAGTGGGGGCGGCCGGAAACGTCGCGCGGGGCATCGAGGCCCCGCGCGGGATCACATCATTCGAACGGACAGACCGGTCAGGGCAGCGTCTTCAGGATGTCGGAGATCGTCTCGAAGATCCGGTCGATCTGCGCCTTCTCGATGATGAGCGGCGGCGACAGCGCGATGGTGTCGCCCGTCGTGCGGATCAGCACGCCCTTCTCGTACGCGCGGAGGAAGGCTTCGAACGCGCGGGCCGTGGGCTTGCCGGGGATGGGTTCCAGCTCGATACCGGCGACGAGGCCGATATTGCGGATGTCGACTACGTGCGGGAGGCCCTTCAGCGAGTGGACTGCGTTCTCCCAGTACGGGGCGAGCGATGCCGCGCGTTCGAACAGCGCCTCGGACTCGAAGAGGTCGAGCGTCGCGATGGCCGCTGCGGCGGCCAGGGGGTGACCGGAGTACGTGTAGCCGTGATAGAACTCGATGGCGTTCGCCGGGCCGGTCATGAACGTGTCGTAGATCTCGTTCTTCACCACCACCGCGCCCATCGGGACCGCGGCGTTGGTCAGGGCCTTCGCGCAGACGATCATGTCGGGCGTCACGTTGAAGGTCTGCGCGGCGAAAGCCTTGCCCGTGCGGCCGAAGCCGGTGATGACTTCGTCGAAGATGAGCAGGATGCCGTGCTTCGTGCAGATCTCGCGCAGGCGGTCGAGGTAGCCCTTCGGCGGGACCAGCACGCCGGTCGAGCCGGCCACTGGTTCGACGATCACCGCGGCGATGTTCGAGGCGTCGTGCAGTGCCACGAGCTGTTCCAGCGCATCGGCGAGGTTGGCGCCATGCTCGGGCTGTCCGCGGGAGTACGCATTGGCCTGCGGCAGATGGGTGTGGGGCAGGTGATCCACCGACGGCAGCAGCGCGCCCGAGAAGGTCCGGCGGTTCGCGACCATGCCGCCGACCGAGATGCCACCGAAGCCCACGCCGTGGTACCCGCGCTCACGCCCGATGAAGCGGGTGCGCGTGCCTTCGCCGCGGGCGCGGTGGTAGGCAAGCGCCATCTTCAGTGCCGTGTCGACGGCTTCCGAGCCCGAGTTCACGAAGAACGCGTGGCCCATGCCCTTCGGCGTGATCCGCACCAGGCGCTCCGCGGCGACGAACGCCGCGGGGTGGTGCATCTGGAAGCCGGTCACGTAGTCCACGTTCTCGGCCTGGCGCTTGATGGCGTCCACGATCGGGGCGCGGCAGTGTCCGCCGTTCACGGCCCACAGGCCGGCGATGCCGTCGAGGATCTGGCGACCGTCGATCGCCGTGTAGTGCATGTCCTTCGCCGACACCAGCAGGCGCGGCTGTTCCTTGAACTGCCGGTTCGATGTGAACGGCAGCCAGAGCGGATCCATGTTGAGATCCTGGACGGAGGTCGGGATCAGGTCGCGAATGTTCATCGGCAGGGCTCCGGCAGTGGACAGTGGGATGCCCGTTGCGGCGGGGCGCCGGCAGGATCGGGCTGGGTACCGCGCGAGTATAGCCTCCGGGCCGGCCACGGAGGCGGTCGGGAGCGGGTTCGCTCGATTGAGCGGCGGCTACCTTTCCCTTACAGTGCTGGGCCCCGCAGTCGTGTCATCCCGCGCGCCAGACATCCCTCCAGCGGGCTCCGGCGTAGTGCCGGAATCCGATCGTTGTCGATCGCTGCCAACTTGCCTTGAGGAGAGTCCAGATGTCCGAACCGATCCTTCACCACTACCCGAATTCGCCGTTCGCCGAGAAGGTGCGGCTCATGCTCGGGTTCAAGGGGGTGGCGTGGCGCTCGGTGACGATTCCCCGGGTCCTGCCGAAGCCGGATCTCATGCCGCTCACCGGCGGGTATCGCAAGACGCCCGTGATGCAGTTCGGTGCCGACATCTTCTGTGACAGCGCCTGCATCGCGCGCGAACTGGAGCGGCGGTTTCCGGGGCCGGCGCTGTTCCCCGGCGGCCACGGCGGACGCCTCGCGATCATGGGCGCCTGGGCGGACAGCCGCCTGTTCCTCGAAGTGGTCGGTGTCGTCTTCGGGACGGCGGCCGACAGCATCCCGGCCGATCTCAAGGAAGACCGCTATCGTTTCTCCGACGGGATGATCGACCTCGACCGGTTCAAGGCCGACCAGCCCTACCTGCGCAGCCAGGTGCGCAGCCATCTCTTCTGGTTCGAGCATGCGCTGGACGGCGGCCGGCAGTTCCTCGACGGTGCCGCGCCGACGTACGTCGACTTCTGTTTCTACGCGCCGCTGTGGATGCTCCGGAATCGCGCCGCGGACCTGCGCCCGCTGGACGACATGCCGCAGGTCGTCGCCTGGATGGATCGCATGGCGGCGCTCGGTCACGGCACGCCCACGGACCTCGATCCGAAGGCGGCGCTCGCGATCGCGAAGGACGCTGCACCCGCGGACGTGGTGCTGGAGCATCCTGAATCGCCCGACGGCTTCTCGCCAGGCGTTCCGGTCACTGTCGGGGCCGACGACTACGGCAAGGATCCCGTGGCGGGCCGACTGGTCGCGCTGAGCGCCCAGCGCATCGTGATCCGTCGTACCGACCCCGCCGTGGGCGAGGTCAATGTGCATTTCCCGCGCTCCGGATTCCGGCTCGCGCACGCGCAGTCCCCGCGTTCCTGATCACGGATCGCGCACGTTTGAGGCAAAAGCATCATGGATCTGAACTACACCCCCGAGCAACTCGCCTTCCGCGACGAAGTCCGCGCCTTCGTGCGCGCCAGCTTGCCGCATGAACTCTCGCGCAAGGTCATCGAGCACAAGCACCTCGACAAGGCCGACTACCTGACCTGGCAGCGGATCCTCTTCGAGAAGGGCTGGATCGCTCCGCACTGGCCCGTCGAGTTCGGCGGCTGCGGTTGGGACGCCGTCCGCCGCCACATCCTCGACGAGGAGTGCGCGGCCGCCGGTGCGCCGCCGCTCATCTCGTTCGGCCTCCACATGGTCGGCCCGGTCATCTACACGTTCGGCTCCCCCGAGCAGAAGGCGCGCTATCTGCCGCGCATCCTCTCGTCGGAGGACTGGTGGTGTCAGGGCTACTCCGAGCCAGGGTCCGGCTCCGACCTCGCGTCGCTGCAGACCCGCGCCGTGCGCGAGGGCGACCACTACATCGTGAACGGCCAGAAGACCTGGACCACGCTCGCGCAGTTCGCGGACATGATCTTCTGCCTGGTGCGGACTTCCAGCACGGGGAAGAAGCAGGAGGGGATCTCGTTCCTGCTGATCGACATGCACAGCCCGGGCATCACGGTGCGACCCATCATCACGCTCGATGGTGCGCACGAAGTGAACGAGGTCTGGTTCGAGGACGTGAAGGTGCCGGTGGAGAACCTCGTCGGGGAGGAAGGCCGCGGCTGGACCTACGCGAAGTTCCTGCTCTCGCACGAGCGCACGAATATCGCAGGGGTGTCGCGCTCGAAGCGCGAGCTGGCGTTCCTGAAGGCGATCGCCGCGAGGGAGACCGACGGCGGGCGTCCGCTCATCGAGAACGTGCGGTTCCGCGACAAGATCTCTCGCGTCGAGATCGAACTCATGGCGCTCGAGATCACCGTGCAGCGCGTGCTCGCCGCCGAGACCGCGGGCAAGGCGCCGGGGCCCGAGGCATCGATCCTGAAGATCAAGGGCACCGAGATCCAGCAGGCGTTGTCCGAGCTGATGCTCGAGGCCGTGGGGCCGTACGGGTTGCCCTATCTGCCGGCGCAGTGGAGCGACCACTGGCTCGGCGAGCGCGTCGGGCCCGACTACGCGGGGCCGCTTGCCGCACGCTACTTCAACATGCGCAAGGTCACGATCTACGGCGGGTCGAACGAGATCCAGCGGAACATCATCTCGCAGGCGATCCTCGGGCTCTGACGTCGACGTGCGGTGCGGTGGTTTCCGCCCGCCGCATCGATGACCAGCGCCGCCCGCCATCACTCATCACGCTCCACCGGAATCACGCCATGGACTTCGACTACACGGAAGAGCAGCAGATGCTGCAGGACGCCATCGGGCGCTTCCTCGAGAAGAACTACACGTTCGAACAGCGCCGCGAGATCGTCGCGTCCCGCATCGGCTACAGCCCGACCGTCTGGGAAGGCATGGCGGCCCTCGGCCTGCTCGGCGTCCCGGTGTCGGCGGACGCCGGGGGATTCGGCGGCGGTGGTGTCGAGACGATGATCGTGATGGAAGCGCTCGGCCGGCATCTCTCCGTCGAGCCCTATCTCGGGACGGTCGTGATGGCCGCGAGCTGCGTCGGCGCCGTCGGCACCAAGGACCAGAAGGACTACCTGCTGCCGCTCATCATGGATGGTTCGATGCGGCTCGCGTGCGCCTTCAACGAGCCCGGCGGCCGCTACGACCTGAACCACGTGCAGACCACCGCACGACAGGACGGCGGCTTCTGGATCCTGAACGGCGCGAAGTCGGTGGTGATGCATGGCGCGGTGGCGGACCTCCTCATCGTGTCGGCGCGGACCAGCGGCGAAGCGGGCGACCGCGAAGGCATCAGCCTCTTCTTCGTGAACCCGGGCGAGGACGGCGTCGGCGGGCGCGAATACCCCACGTACGACGGCATGCGTGCCGCGGAGATCACGCTCGACAACGTGCAGGTGAGCCACGACTCCCTGATCGGCGTCGACGGACACGCACTGCCCGTGATCGAACTCACGGTGGACCGCGCGATCGCCGCGCTCTGCGCCGAAGCCGTCGGCGTGATGGAAGCCCTGAACGCTGCGACGCTCGAATACCTCAAGACGCGCAAGCAGTTCGGCGTGCCGATCGGCCGCTTCCAGACGCTGCAGCACCGGATGGTCGACATGGTGATGCATTGCGAGCAGGCGAAGTCGATGGCGCTGCTCGCCGCGGTGAAGGTGGACGATCCCGACGTGGTCGAGCGGCGTCGCGCGGTGTCCGCCGCGAAAGAACTCATCGGTCGCAGCGGTCGGTACGTGGGTCAGCAGGCCATCCAGCTGCACGGCGGCATGGGCATGACGGACGAACTCGCGGTCGGCCACTTCGTGAAGCGCCTCGCAGCCATCGACACGCAGTACGGCGACGCCGACCACCATCTTGATCGTTTCGCAACCGCGGCACAGACCCCCGCGGAACCCATCCTCGCCAAGCCCCGCTCGCGCTGGAAGCAGCTCTGATCGCCCGCGGCCCCAAGAAGAAGATGCATTGAAGGAGACGACATGATCGACAAGGTGGGAGTGATCGGCGCGGGGCTCATGGGCTCTGAGATCGCGCTGGTGTGCGCGCTGGGCGGCAAGGACGTGATCCTGTCCGACACGACGCAGGAGGCGCTCGATCGCGCCGTCGCGAATCTTGCGAAGGTCGTGGAGAAGGGGGTGCGGCGCAGCTTCTACACGGAGGAGCAGGGCGCCGAGGCGCTGGCGCGCATCCGGACGTCCGTGGATCTCGCCGCGCATGCCGACTGCGATCTCGTGACCGAGGCGGTGTTCGAGAACGAGGAAGTGAAGGCGAACGTATTCCGTCAGCTCGACGCGATCTGCCGGCCCGACGCGTTCATCGCGAGCAACACATCCACCATCTCGATCACGACGCTCGCGTCGTACGTCTCGCCGGCGCGCCGTGCACGGTTCATCGGCACGCACTACTTTTCGCCCGTGTCGCGCATGCGGCTTGTGGAGGTCATCCCCGGTCTCGATACCGGCGACGGCACGGTTGGCGCCGTGATGGATTTCTGCCGTGACATCGGCAAGGCGCCGATCCGCGTGAAGGATGTCGTGGGCTTCGTCGTGAACCGGATGCTCCACGTCTTCATGATCGAGGCGATCCGGCTGGTGGAGGAGGGCGTGTGCACGCCCGAGGAGATCGACGTCGCGTGCAAGCTGGGTCTCGGCCATCCGGTCGGTCCGTTCGAGCTGAACGACGCCGTCAGCAACAGCCTGTCGCTGCAGGCGCAGGAAATCCTGTTCGACGCCTACGGCGAACGCTTCCGTCCGCGCCCGCTGCTGAAGCAGATGGTGAAGGCCGGCTACAACGGCAAGAAGGCCGGACGCGGCTGGTACCGCTACGACCCCAAGCCCGGTCAGTGACCGTCTGCTCCTACCGAGGACTGCCATGCCCAAGTACTACTTCGAGGACTTCGTCGTCGGCGACACCATCGAGATGGGTTGCCGCACGGTCGAGCAGGGCGAGATCATCGATTTCGCGACGCAGTTCGACCCGCAGCCCTTCCACGTCGATCCCGCTGCTGCGGCCAACGGACCCTTCGGTGGGCTCATCGCGAGCGGCTGGCACACCGTGTCGCTCGTCATGCGGATGATGTGCGACAACTATCTGCTCGATTCCGCGAGCCTCGGCTCCCCGGGCGTCGACAACGTCAAGTGGCTGAAGCCCGTGCGCCCCGGCGACACGATCCGGGCGATGCGAACCATCCTCGAGGCCCGTGCATCGAAGAGCAAGCCCGAGGTCGGCATCGTCAAGTCGCGCTGGGAGGTCTACAACCAGCACGACGAGCCGGTGATGACGATGGAGGGTTACGGCATGTTTTCGGTGCGCGATCCCAAGCCGGCGCCCTCCGCCGGCTGACGCGATCCCGATCCACCCGCAACGCTCCCCGGAAGACATTCGATTGGCTGCCCGCTTCGGACCCAAGGTCCATGTCGTGTTTCGCAAGGAAGACCTCGACGGTTTGCGCATCGAGGGGAAGGTGGTCGTCGTGCTCGACATCCTCTTCGCCACCTCCACGATCGTCGCCGCCCTCGCCAACGGCGCGACGTCGGTGATCCCGACGCTCGACGAGTGGGGCGCCCGCGCGCAGGCGGCCGAGCTTCCCGAGGACAGCTTCGTCGCGTCCGGCGAGCTGTACGCCGAGACCATCCCCGGCTTCGCGCCGCCGGCACCGCTCGCGCTGGTCGAATACGGCATCGCGGGCAAGACGGTCGTGTACTCCACGACCAACGGGACGGTCGCCATCCAGAAGTCGATGGGCGCAGCACATCTCTACGCCGGTGCGGTGCTGAACGGCGAGGCGCTCGTGGAACGCGTGTGCACCTCGCATCCCGGCGAGACCGTGATCATCGTGTGCTCGGGTTCGGCGGGGAACGCGAACCTGGAGGACATGATGGGCGCCGGCTTCTTCGTGGATCTCTTCGCGCGCCGATACGCCGGCATGCACGATCTCTCGGATGCCGCGCTGGCGTGCCATCAGCTGTATCGCGGCGGGGAACTGCTCGACACGCTGCTGCGTTCCCGCGTCGGGCGGATGATGCAGGACCGCGATCTCGTCCACGAGGTCGAGTACGCCGCCCAGCCGTCGGTGCTCTCGGTGGTGCCACGCCTCGACGGCAGGCGGCTCGTGGCATGACGTTCCCTGGGCGCGTCGTGATGCTCGCCGTGCTGACGACGGCAGCCATCTCCGCCGGCTGCACGGCGGAGGCCTACCGGCGGGAGCGCGAGAAGATCGACATCGACATGACCGAGATCAACGAGTACGGCCTCGAAGGGCCGGAGGGTGGCCGGCGGCGCGTCGCGTACGAGTTCTGCATCCCGTCCCGGCAGGACTACGTGACGCAGGTGCGCGTGATCGATCCGTCGCTGCAGCTTTTTCCGACGGTGCCTGGCCGTTCCGGATGCACCACTGCGCAGATCCTCGCCATCGGACACACCGCTGCCCCGCAGTGGCGCGAACGCCTCGAGCGACTTGCCTCGTTGCGCTACGTGAAGCGCATCCAGCGCTCCGATTTCGAATGAACCGATCCGGGAGTCACCGCATGCGAACCCGCCGAATCCTTCCGATGGTGCTGGCCGCGCTGCTGACGGCCGGCTGTGCCGCGATGAAGGATCACGATCACGACAAGGCGGCCGGTCACGAGCACGGGACGGGTGTCGACGCGGCCGGCAAGCCAAAGCACGTCCACGGCACACCGCTCACCGGCACCATCACGTATCGCCAGCGCGTGGCGCTGATGCCCGACGCCATCGTGAAGATCTGGCTGCAGGACGTCTCGCGGCCCGGTCTGCCGGTGCCGGAAATCCTCGACGAGCAGGAGATCCGTCGTCCCGGGCAGGTGCCCATCGCGTTCTCCCTGCACTACGATCCGGCGACCATCGATCCGACGCACACCTACACGCTGCTGGTGCGCATCTACGAGGGCGATCGGACGCGGTTCACGAACGCAGCGCCGTACCGGGTGATCACCAACGGCGGCTGCATGGACCGATGCGAAGTCGTCGTGGACATGATGCAGTGAGGACACCCATGACCCGCCCCACGATCTCCGAACGCGACATCGATCTTCCGAACGGCCAACGGCTCCACGTGGCCGAGGCGGGCAGCGGCCCGCTGATGCTGTTCCTCCACGGATTCCCCGAGGCCTGGTTCATGTGGCGCGGGGCGCTCGCACAGTTCGGCGACCGCTTCCATGCCGTCGCGCCCGACCAGCGCGGCTACAACCTGTCGACGAAGCCCGAAGGCACGAAGCACTACCGCGCCAAGGCGCTCGTGCAGGACATCCTCCAACTGGCCGATGCGCTCGGCCACGAGCGCTTCACCCTTGTGGCCCACGACTGGGGCGGGGCCATCGCGTGGAATGTCGCGGCCTGGCATCCGGAGCGCGTCGAGAAACTGGTGATCGTGAATGCACCGCACGCCGTGACCTTCGGGCGGGAACTGGCGACGAACGAGGCGCAGGTGACGGCGAGCGCCTACATGACGCTCTTCCGGCAGGAGAAGGCGGAGCGCGTGATGTCGGAAGACGGGTTCCGCCGGCTGCGCGCCATGAGCTTCGATCAGTGGGCCTCGAATGGAGGGCCCGGCGATCAGGCGACCCTGGACGCCTATCTGGAGGCGTGGTCCCGACCCGGTGCCCTCACCGGGATGCTCGAGTGGTACCGCGCTTCACCGCTGCATCCGCCGGAACCCGAGGCGCCACTGCCCACGTTCGACCCCGAGATGTTCCGCGTGAAGGTCCCCACCCTCGTCGTCTGGGGCGAACGCGACCACGCGTTGCTGCCCGGCAATCTGGATGGGCTGGGCGATGTGGTGGATGATCTGCGCGTGGTACGCATCCCGGACGCCTCGCACTGGGTCATCCACGAGCGTCCTGCGCAGGTGATGCGCGCCATCGAGGAATTCGTGGGCCGTTAGCGTGTCCATGGGGCCGGGCAGGGGTGCCCGGTGTCTTCATCCACGGTCGAGGGGAGTGCGACGAGGGAGTGATGCGATGACGATGGTGCGAATGCTGGCGATCGTGGGTCTGATGACCTGCGCGGCGGGCAGTGCGTGGGCGGAGGACTGCAGCCGACCGAAGACGCCGGCGGAGCGCCTCATCTGCTCGAACGACCGCGTCAGCGATGCGCGGGAGCAGATGACCGTCGCCTTCTTCCTGGCGTATCGCCGACTCAATACCGACGAGCGCCGCGCCCAGATGCGCGATCAGCAGCAGGCCTTCGAGGCGAAGGTGCGGGATGGTTGCCTCGACGTGCCTTGCATCCTCGAGGCGTACTCCGAACGGACGCTGGAACTGGAGCAGAACTAGGCAGCCTCTGCGTACAGAGGCTGCCTGCGCCATTCAGCGCAGCGCCGGTTCCAGGTGACGCCGGATGAACTCGTGGAAGTGCACCATCCCGTCTTCCATCGGCGACTGGTACGGCCCGACCTCGTTCTCGCCCCGCAGCCACAGCGCCTTGCGGCCCTCCTGCATGCGGACGCAGATCTCCTCGTCCTCCACCGCGGTCTCGGCGTAGGCCGCCTGTTCCGCGGCCACGAACTCGGGCTCGAAGAGCGCGATGTCCTCGGGGTAGTAGAACTCCACGATGTTGGTGCAGGCCTCCGGCCCCCGCGGCACGATGGTGGAGATCACCAGCACGTGCGGGTACCACTCCACCATGATGTTCGGGTAGTAGGTGAGCCAGATCGCACCCTGCGGGGGCGTGGTGCCGCCGTAGTACTTCAGGATCTGCTCGTGCCAGCGTCGGTAGACCGCCGACCCCGGCTTGCCGAGGTTCTGGAACACGCCGACGGTCTGCACGCTGTACCAGTCGCCGAACTCCCATTCCAGCCCTTCGCAGTCGACGAACTGGCCGAGCCCCGGGTGGAAGGGGACGACGTGGTAGTCCTCGAGGTACACCTCGATGAACGTCTTCCAGTTGACCGGGTACTCGTCGATCCGGGTGCTGTGGTACAGGTAGCCCGAGAAATCGAAGTCGCGGCGCAGGGCGGCGCTGGCGAGATCGCGTGCGATGTCGCGCTGCCCCGAGAACAGGAGTCCGTTCCAGTTCTGCAGCGGCGTCTTCGCGAGGTCGAGGCACGGGTTGCCCGGGAAGTGCGGTGCACCCAGGAGCTTGCCGGTGGTGTCGTACGTCCAGCGGTGGAGGGGGCAGATGATGTGCTCCGTCCGGCCGCGGCCCTGCAGCATGATGGCCTGGCGGTGGCGGCAGACGTTGCTCAGCAGTGCGACACCCTGGTCGTTGCGGAACAGCGTCTTGCCATGGCCCATCCATTCGAGCGTTTGATAGTTGCCGACCTCCGGCACCATCAGTTCGTGGCCCACGTAGCCGGGGCCGCGCTCGAAGAACAGTTTCATTTCCAGCTCGTGTATCCCCCGCTCGAAGTACCAGTCGACCGGCAGCTGCGTCGGCGTCGTGGTCAGTGCGGCAAGATTGGCCAGGTCAGTCATGATGTGTGTGCCACCCCCATTCCGGGTTGAATTGCGAGAGCGTCAGGGACGCTCGATAGGTCTCGGTCCGGGAGCCATCAGCCATGGATGGCAACACCGGGCCTTCGAGAAACCAACAAAACGCCGCCCGCGACTTGCTCGACAGCGGGCGTCCGAAAAACAAAAAGCCGCCCGCGACATGCGCAGCGACGGCCCGAGTCGCGGCACAGGGATCGCTGCGTGACGCCGGATCTCCAGCGTCGGAACCTTGTGCCTTGACAGGGCAAGGATTTTCACCCACCCCGCACCCCGGGGCAAGGACTAGTTGATGCCCTGCAGCAGGGGGAAAACTCCGTTGACCCTGCCTCTCCGCATGGGGTAGATTCCACCGCTTTCCGTGGCTCCGAGTGCCCATGGCGAAAGCCCCCGAATCAAAGGCGCCTCAGAGCTTCGAGGCAGCACTGACCGAACTCGAAGGCGTGGTCGCCGCGATGGAAGGCAGCCAGCTCACGCTGGAAGCTTCGCTGGCCGCGTATCGTCGTGGTGCCGAGCTTCTGAAGTACTGTCAGGGCATGCTCGACGACGCCCAGCAGCAGATCCGCATCCTCGAGGGGGAGACGCTTCGCGCCCTGCCCGCCACCGATGACGACGAATGATCTGACGTCGGGCGATCTGGCCGGCTGGATGCAGTCCCGGCAGGACCGCATCGAGCGCGTCCTCTCCGATCTCCTTCCCGACCCCGCCATTGCCCCATCCCGGCTCCATGAAGCCATGCGCTACGCCGTCCTCGGGGGTGGCAAGCGCGTCCGCCCGTTGCTCGCCTACGCTGCCGGAGAGGCGGTCGGCGCAGACCCCGAGCGGGTCGATCGCGTCGCCGCGGCCGTCGAACTGATCCACGCGTACTCCCTCGTTCACGACGACCTGCCCTGCATGGACGACGACGTCCTGCGTCGCGGCCGGCCCACGGTCCACGTCCAGTACGATGAAGCGACGGCCATGCTGGTCGGCGACAGCCTCCAGAGCCTTGCCTTCGAAGTCATCGCCGACGGCACGATTGCCGACGATCCCCGGGTCGAGCGCCAGATGCTCGGGATGCTCGCCCGCGCGGCGGGATCCCGCGGCATGGCCGGCGGTCAGGCCGTCGATCTCGACAGCGAGGGGAAGACCCTCACGGTGCCCGAACTGGAATTCATGCACGGGCACAAGACCGGCGCGCTCATCCTCGTGGCCGTCCTGCTGGGTGCCCGCTGCGGCAATCCATCGGAGGCCGAGATCGGCGGGCTCGGACGCTATGCGAAGTTCGTGGGCCTCGCGTTCCAGGTGGTGGACGACATTCTCGACGCCACCGCCTCGACCGAGACGCTCGGCAAGACGGCTGGCAAGGATGCCGACGCCCACAAGGCGACCTTCGTGAGCGCCATGGGCATCTCGCAGGCCAGGGGCTTTGCCGACGAACTGCTCGCGGACGCGCTGGCGTCGCTCGAGATCGTCGCGGAGCGCGGCCAGCGCCTCCGGCAGATCGCGCGGTACGTCGTGACGCGGGACCGCTGATGGCGACCTACCCCCTGCTGGATACCATCGAGACTCCCGCGGATGTCCGTAGACTGGACCGTCGGCGGCTCGGGCAGCTCGCCACGGAGCTTCGGCAGTTCATCATCGAATCGGTCGCGAGCACCGGTGGCCATCTGTCGTCGAACCTCGGCACGGTGGAACTCACCGTGGCGCTGCATCACGTGTTCGAGACGCCGGCCGACCGTATCGTCTGGGACGTCGGCCACCAGACCTACGCGCACAAGATCCTGACCGGCCGGCGCACGGCGATGTCGGGCCTGCGCCAGCTCGGCGGCATCGCCGGCTTCCCGCGTCGCGAGGAGAGTCCGTACGACACGTTCGGCACCGCCCATTCGAGCACATCGATCAGTGCGGCCCTCGGCATGGCCATGGCCGCGCGGTTGGCCGGTCGCCGACAGCATTCCGTGGCCGTGATCGGCGACGGCGCGATGACCGCCGGGATGGCCTTCGAGGCGCTGAACAATGCGGGCGCCACCGACGCGAGCCTCCTCGTCGTTCTGAACGACAACGACATGTCGATCAGCGAGAACGTCGGCGCGCTCAACAACTACCTCGCGAAGCTGTTGTCCGGTGGCCTGTACACGGCAGCCCGCAAGGCGGGCGAACGCGTCCTGCGTGTCGTCCCGCCTGCCCTGGAGCTGGCGCGGCGCGCGGAGGAGCACGTGAAGGGGATGGTCACGCCCAGCACGCTGTTCGAGGAGTTCGGCTTCAACTACATCGGCCCCATCGATGGTCACGATCTCGACGTCCTGGTGTCGACGCTGAAGAACATCCGGCGGCTGAGCGGGCCGCAGTTCCTGCACGTCGTCACGCGCAAGGGCAAGGGGATGAAGGCGGCGGAGGACGATCCGATCCTGTACCACGGCGTGTCGAAGTTCGACCCCGCGGTGGGCATCGTCCCGAAGCCCCCCGGCAAGCCCACGTACACGCAGATCTTCGGGGACTGGCTTTGCGACATGGCGGCGCGCGATCCGCGCCTCGTGGGTATCACGCCGGCGATGCGCGAAGGCTCCGGCCTCGTGCGCTTCTCGCAGGAGCATCCGACGCGCTATTTCGACGTCGGCATCGCCGAACAGCATGCCGTGACCTTCGCCGCAGGCATGGCCTGCGAGGGCATGCGGCCGGTGGTGGCGATCTATTCGACGTTCCTGCAGCGCGGCTACGACCAGCTGATCCACGACGTCTGCCTGCAGAACCTGCCGGTGGTGTTCGCACTCGATCGTGGCGGTCTCGTCGGCGCCGATGGTCCGACGCACCACGGGGCCTTCGACCTGTCGTTCCTGCGTTGCCTTCCGAACATGACGGTCATGGCGCCCGCTGACGAGAACGAATGCCGGCAGATGCTGTTCACCGCGTTCTCGCTCGGGACGCCCGCGGCGGTGCGATATCCGAGGGGTAGCGGTCCCGGGACTGTGCCCGAAGCCGAGATGACGGCGCTGCCGATCGGCAAGGCCGATGTGCGACGCCGCGGTTCACGTGTCGCGATCCTCGCGTTCGGCTCGATGGTGACGCCGGCCCTCGCCGCCGGCGAGGCTCTCGATGCGACGGTCGTGAACATGCGTTTCGTGAAGCCGATCGACGAAGCCTTGATCGCCGAACTGGCAGCGACGCACGAGTTGATCGTGACCGTCGAGGAGAATGCGATCGATGGTGGCGCGGGCAGCGCGGTGGCGGAGTCGCTCGCGCGGAGCCGGCTCGTGCGCCCGATGCTGCACCTCGGTCTGCCGGATGCGTTCGTCGAGCACGGCGACCACGCGTTGCTGCTGTCGCAATGCGGCCTCGACGTCGCAGGCATCACACGCTCGGTGCAAGCTCGTCTCCACCGATAGGTCGCGTGGCCACGTCTATAATCCGGCGAGACGTGTCGCATCGTGCCGCAGCCCGCGACAGCGACACCCGGCGTGCGAATCCAGCCCGGATCCGCGTGCCGATAACCTCCGGCCGATCGGGGTCACGCCTCCGACGTCGCCGTCCACGAGAGGAACATCCCCGATGAACAAGCCGGAACAGATCGTCATCCCCGACGTGCAGAGCAGCGCGGACACCCGGCGCATTGCCATCGACCGGGTGGGCATCAAGTCGATCCGCCATCCGGTGCGCGTCCGCGATCGCAACGGTGGTGTGCAGCACACCATCGCCCACTTCAACATGTACGTGCATCTGCCCCACAACTTCAAGGGCACGCACATGTCGCGCTTCGTGGAGATCCTGAACGTCCACGAGGGCGAGATCTCCGTGGAGTCGTTCGAGCCGATGCTGCGCCACATGGTCGAGCGCCTCGAGGCGGAATCCGGCCACGTGGAGATGACCTTCCCCTACTTCGTGAACAAGGCGGCCCCGGTGTCGGGCGTGAAGAGCCTGCTCGACTACGAAGTGACCTTCGTGGGCGACATCGTCGAGGGCGAGTACCGCTTCACGATGAAGGTGGTGGTGCCCGTCACGAGCCTCTGCCCGTGCTCCAAGAAGATCTCGGACTACGGTGCGCACAACCAGCGGTCGCACGTCACCATCACCGCGACGACCGAAGGGTTCGTGTGGATCGAGGACCTCGTCCGGATCGCCGAGGATCAGGCGTCCTGCGAGCTGTACGGCCTGCTGAAGCGCCCCGACGAGAAGTACGTCACCGAGCGGGCCTACGACAACCCCAAGTTCGTGGAAGACCTCGTCCGCGATGTCGCCACGGTGTTGAACAACGACGATCGCGTCCTGGCCTACGTGGTGGAGTCCGAGAACTTCGAGTCCATCCACAATCATTCGGCCTACGCCCTCATCGAGCGCGACAAGCGCGTCGCCTGACGCGCTGTCCCGGGCGATCGCCGGGTGGCCTGCGTGGGTTCAGTACCGCAGGGTCATTGTGAGTTGCGAGCCCTGATTCCGCAGGTCGAGCCGGTTCAGGAAGCTCATCCCGAGCAGGGCGAAGGGCATGTCGTTGCTGGCGTGGACGAGGGCATCGACGTTGTTCTGCACGATCCCGCCGATCTTCACCGAATCGAGCTTCACCCGGTAGACGACGGCAGCCCCGTTGGCCGTGTTGCTCACGCCGCGTTCGCCGCGGGTGAAGTCGATGCCGAGGCGGCGCGCGTCGCTCGTGCCCAACGAGACCATGGTCGCGCCGGTGTCGACCAGGAAGCGGATCGGCATCCCGTTGATCGACCCTTCGGCCATGTAGTGCCCACCATGGTCCGCATTGAGCACCACGGTGGGGCGCTTGCCGGAATCGAAATTCCCGCCGAAGGACTGCGATCCCATGCCGAGCTGCCGACGCTTGCCGTCGATCTCGAAGGTCGCGATCTCGGATGTCGCCGAGATGAGCTTCACGGTGCCGACGCTGTCGCCGTTCGCCAGGGTCTTCGGGCGTCCGCCATCGATGATCACGATGGCCTTGCCGTTGAAAAGCCCGGCCACCTCGACCTGCACTGCAAGGGCGGATCCCACAGGAAAGAGACTCAAGGGAACGAGACTTGCGAGACCCAGTCCCACCGCCCGAGTCAGCGCTGAACCTCTTCCACGCCAACCCGTCTTCGTCGCCATGAAACCCGTCGCCATATTCCGCCACTCCCCCACGGAAGGTCCCGGCTATTTCGCCGAGCACCTCGATGCCCGCAATGTACCTTGGAAACTGATCGCGATCGACGCGGGGGATCCCATCCCCCCATCGTCGGTGGACTACGCCGGTCTCGTGTTCATGGGTGGCCCCATGAGCGTGAACGACGACCTCCCGTGGATCCCGCCCGTGCTGGCACTCATCCGCGATGCCGCGGCGTCGAACGTTCCCGTCCTGGGCCATTGTCTGGGCGGACAGCTGATGTCGAAGGCACTGGGCGGGGCGGTGACGAGCAACCCCACCAAGGAGATCGGCTGGGGCGAGATCACCATCGAGGACAACCCGGTCGCCCGGACGTGGTTCGGTCCGGAGGTGAAGTCCTTCCTGTCGTTCCACTGGCACGGCGAGACCTTCTCGCTGCCGCCGGGGGCCACGCGGATCATGGCGAGCCGGTATTGCGGCAACCAGGGCTTCGCGATCGGGCCGCACCTCGGCATGCAGTGCCATGTCGAAATGACGGAACGCCTGATCGCCACGTGGTGCGAGAACGGTGCGGACGAGATCGTCGCCAGTCCCGGTCCCGCGGTCCAGCAACCCGAGGAAATGCAGCGCGAAGCTGCCCGACACGTGGAGGCGCTGCACGCGGTGGCAGGGCGTCTCTACGATCGCTGGATCGCGGGGCTGCAGCGCTGATGCCGAACGACGAGGTGCGCGGGCGCCTGCTGGTCGGCGCGCAGTTCGCGCTCCTCGCCGCATGGCTGGTGGCGGGGCCGCGCGTGGCCGCGCACCCGATCGGGATGCTGATCCAGGCAGCCGGGCTCGGCCTCGCCGGCTGGGCCTTCATCGTGATGATCGCGGCGCAACGTCGGCTCTTCCGCATCGCCCCGGATCCCTCCGGGCATACGCGGCTCGTCACCTGGGGCCCGTACCGGTGGGTACGTCACCCGATGTACTCGGCGATCCTGCTGGTGGTCGGTCCGTCGTGGCTCGGGATCCCGCCCGACTGGCGCGCGGCCGGCTTCGTGGCGCTCGTCGCCGTGCTTGTCACCAAGCTGCTGCACGAGGAGCGATTGCTCCAGACGCACTTCGAGGGCTACGCCGCCTACCGCGCCACGTCGTGGCGGCTCGCGCCCGGCGTGTACTGACCGGCGGCTCCGCGACCACGCGCGAAGACTAATGTCACTCCCGGAAGTTCTCGTACTGCAGCGGGAAGTCGGTGATGGAGGATTTCACGAGCGCGATGGCTTCCTGCAGCGTGTCGCGCTTGGCGCCCGAGACGCGCACGGCATCGCCCTGGATCGACGCCTGGACCTTCATCTTGCTGTCCTTCAGCAGACGGACGATCTTCTTGGCGAGTTCGGTCTCGACGCCGGTGCGCACCGTGATGATCTGCTTCAGCTTGCCGCCGCTGATCTTCTCGGGCGTGTCGTACTTCAGGCTGCGGACGTCGACGGCGCGCTTCGCGAGCTTGGTCGTCAGGACGTCCCGCACCTGGGACAGCTTGAAATCGTCGTCGGCGAACGCCGTGATGACATTCTCGGCCAGCTCGACACGCGCGTCGGAGCCCTTGAAGTCGAACCGGTTGCCGACCTCCTTGTTGGTCTGGTCGACGGCGTTGCGCAGTTCCTGTGTGTCCACCTCGGACACGATGTCGAAAGAAGGCATGGGCTTTCCTCCTTTGGGATGAAGCGGTGGATCAGTGGTCCGCAGCCAGCGGGACGGTGAACGATTCCACGGGGGCGCCGGTGCCGTCGTCGAACTCGATCGCCGCGAGGATGCCGTGGCGTGCCACGGCCTCGGCATCGAGATCATCGCGGCCGTAGACGGACCACAGCGCACCGAGAGCGTAGTCGCCCCCGCTGCCGTACGCATAGAAGCGCGAGAACTCCTGCACCGTGCGCTGCCCCGACACACCGAAGATGCCGTGCGGGTTGGCGATCAGCACGTCGAGCCGCGTGGACTCGATGGCGTCCTCCTTGTCCTCCTCGGCCTGCAGGAAGTAGCGCTCCTTGAACTCGCCGTGCATGCGGTTCCAGGTGCGGAAGATGTCCCCCACCGAGTCGAGCGCAGGCGGGGTGTCGAAGCTGCCGAAGTAGTCGTCGACGATGTGCTTGAACGTGGCGTTGCCCGTCACCGCCAGCAGGCTGCTGCCCACCCGCAGGATCTTGGTGTGGTTCACCACGTACTCGGCGGACTCCTTCGCGGGCCCCCACTTCGTGAGGGTGTCGCTGGCGATGGCGACGACCCCCTTCTTCCGCACAACGGCGATCGTGGTCATCAGCCGAAATGGCAGACGTAGTCGAGGGTCTCGAGCGTCTCGATCTCGAACGACGCGTTGCCCGGCACGCTGAACTGCTCGCCGGCACCGAACGTCTTCCACTCGGTGGCGCCGGGCAGCTTCACACGGCAGCGGCCGCCGTTCAGTTCCATGATCTCGGGGGCGCCCGTGTTGAATGTGAGCGTGCTCGGAAAGATCACGCCCACACTCTTCCGCGTGCCATCGGCGAACACGACGTTGTGGCTCACGCACTTGCCGTCGAAGTAGATGTTGGCCTTCTTGACGACGGTGACGTTGTCGAATTTGTCCATGTTCGTTCCTAGCGGGAGGTGGAGCGCTTCGCGGCGGGCTTCTTCGCGGCAGCGGCCTTGGGCTTCGCCGCGGGCGCCTTCTTCTTCGGCGCGGCCTTCTTCGCCGCGGAGGTCCGCGTCGGGCTGCGACGGTTGGCGGCGATGCGCATGCGGAGCGCATTCAGCTTGATGAAGCCGCCGGCGTCGGCCTGGTTGTACGCACCGCCGTCGTCGTCGAACGTGGAGATGCGCATGTCGAAGAGGGAGTCCTTCGACGAACGACCCACGCACATGATGGTGCCCTTGTAGAGCTTCAGCCGGACGATGCCGTTGACGCGTGCCTGCGAGGCATCGATCAGCTGCTGCAGCAGTTCGCGCTCCGGGCTGAACCAGTAGCCGTTGTAGATCATCCGCGCGTAGCGGGGCATCAGGTCATCCTTCAGCGACAGCACCTCGCGGTCCATCGTGATGGATTCGATCGCGCGATGGGCCTTCAGCATGATGGTGCCGCCGGGCGTCTCGTAGCAGCCCCGGGACTTCATGCCGACGTAGCGGTTCTCGACCATGTCGAGGCGCCCGATGCCGTGCCGGCCACCGATGGTGTTCAGCGTCGCGAGCACGTTGGCCGGCGAGAGTCGCTTGCCGTCGATGGAGACGATGTCGCCCTTCTCGTAGCCCAGCTCGATGATCTGCGGCTTGGCCGGCGCCTTCTCGGGCGACACGGTCAGGCGCCACATGGAATCTTCCGGGGCGAAGTCCGGATCCTCGAGGATGCCGCCTTCGTACGAGATGTGGAGCAGGTTGGCGTCCATGGAGTAGGGCGCTCCGCCGCCCTTGCGCTTCTTGAAGTCGACCGGGATGCGGTGCTTGTCGGCGTAGGCCAGCAGCTTCTCGCGCGACAGGAGATCCCATTCTCGCCACGGCGCGATGATCTTCACGTTCGGCATCAGCGCGTACGCGCCCAGTTCGAAGCGGACCTGGTCGTTGCCCTTGCCGGTGGCGCCGTGGGAGATGGCGTCTGCTCCCACCTTGCGTGCGATCTGCACCATGTTCTTCGCGATCAGCGGGCGTGCGATCGACGTGCCCAGGAGGTACTCCCCTTCGTACACGGTGTTCGCACGGAACATCGGGAACACGAAATCACGGACGAACTCCTCGCGGAGATCCTCGATGAAGATGTTCTCCTTCTTGATGCCGAGCCCGATCGCCTTCTTGCGGGCGGGTTCCACTTCCTCGCCCTGGCCGATGTCGGCGGTGAAGGTCACCACTTCACACTGGTAGACGTCCTGGAGCCACTTCAGGATCACGGAGGTGTCCAGCCCGCCCGAATAGGCGAGCACGACTTTCTTGATGGCGCTCATGTCGATGGGTCTCGATGGGAGTGGAAACGGTCGGGGGCGGGCGGCGGATCGAACTCGGCGAGGCACTCCTCCGCGCGAAGCCCGGATGCCGCCGCCCCCGTGGAATCAGGTCTTGTTGGGATCGTTCTTGTCTTCGCGCTGGAACTCGCCGTCGACCCATTGGCCGCGGAGCACCTTCCCCTCGGGCGTGCGGTAGCTGCCGTAACCGTGGGGCTTGCCGTTCTTCCAGCCGCCCTTGTACACGCTGCCGTCCGGCGCGAAGTAGCTGCCTTCGCCTTCCTGGCGACTGGCCTTCCATTCGCCCTCGTAGCGTCCGCCGTCGATGTGGGTCATTGCCCCCACACCCTCGGCGTAGCCGCGCGCCATCTCGCCTTCGTACTTCTCGTCGGCGACGCCGGACTGGTACCACTGCAGGACGCCCTTGCCGTCGGTATAGCCGTCCCGGCAGGCACCGGTCCAGGTGACGGTCTCCTCGGCACGCGGCGCCGGGTTCACGACCCGGCACCCGTTCTGGTCGGTGATGTACTTCTCGTCATCGTCCGCTGCGGTGGCAGTGAAGGCCGTCATCGCGATGGCGCAGGCGGCGAGGATGCGGGTGAGACTCGTGTTCATGGCGTACCTCCGGGAATCATGGGATGGGCCTCCCTCGGGTCCGCGGCTGGTCTTGCGCCAGTCATGCGGATCAAGCTGCACATCGGATTGTGGAACACACTCGGGGTCATGGGTCGTGCAGGTCGGGCGCGCGTCAGGTGTCGACCTTCCCGAGCAGCAGATACTCGAGAAGCGCCTTCTGGGTATGCATGCGGTTGCCGGCCTCGTCCCACACGACGCTCTGCGGGCCGTCGATCACCTCGGCGGTGACTTCCTCGCCACGATGCGCCGGCAGGCAGTGCATGAAGAGCGCCCCGGGCTTTGCGACCCGCATCATGTCCGCGTCGACCTGCCAGTCGTGGAAGTCGCGGCAGCGTTCCTCGTTCTCGGCTTCGAACCCCATGCTCGTCCAGACATCGGTGGTGACGAGATCGGCGTTCCGGGCGGCATCCATCGGGTCCCCGAACTGCTCGTAGTGATCCGTCCCGTACAGGCCGGCGCGCTCGTGCTCGACTTCGTAGCCGGGTGGCGTGGAGACATGGACGTTGAAGTCCAGCAACTCGGCAGCCTGGAGCCAGGTGTTGCAGACGTTGTTGGAATCGCCGATCCAGGCGACCGTCTTGCCGCGGATGTCGCCGCGGTGCTCGATGAAGGTGTAGATGTCCGCGAGGATCTGGCAGGGGTGGTACTCGTTGGTGAGGCCGTTGATCACCGGGACACGCGAGTGGCGTGCGAAGCGCTCGATGATCTCCTGCTCGAAGGTGCGGATCATCACGGCATCGCACATGCGGGACATCACCTGCGCGGCGTCCTCGACGGGTTCGCCGCGGCCCAGCTGGGTGTCGCGGGTGTTCAGGTAGATCGCACTTCCGCCCAGTTGCTGCATGCCGGCCTCGAAGGAGAGGCGGGTCCGGGTCGAGGCCTTCTCGAAGATCATCACGAGCGTGCGGTCGGTCAGCGGCCAGTAGCGCTCGTAGCGCTGGTAGCGGTCCTTGATGATCCGGGTGCGCGCGTAGACATGGTCGAACTCCTCGCGCGTCAGATCCTTGAACTGGAGAAAGTGCTTCGGGGTGGACATGGGTCGCGCCGCCCCGTGGCCCGGTGTCAGCCGGCCACGGCAGCGGGTTCCTTGCTGCGCACGAAGGTGCGGATGAATGCGGAGAGGCGCGTGAAGACGGACTGCGCCCCGGCGGGTGGATTCTGGAATGTCGAAGGCCTGCCCCGACCGTCAGCGCGATCACGCTCCCGCACCGTGGTCGGCGGTGTCCGGAACGTCGGCAGTGGCATCGGGGGTACGTTGGTCAAGAGCATGGGGTCCGGCGACATGACATCCGTGAAGACCTGGTTCGGGAACGTCTGGATCGACGGCATGCGTACCGGCGATCTCCGGGATCGCGCGCCCGAAAACGGCGCGGGGAAAAAAATACGGCGGCCGGTGCGCCGCCGTGTCTCGAATGATTCCACATGGTATTTTGCCCGTTCCTTCCATGCGCGCAAGAGGAAGTTGGCGTCGGCGCCGCGGCCCGCCGATCCGGTCCTGGAAATGCAAAACGCCGCCATGCGGAGCACTGGCGGCGTTGCTTGCAGAGAGACTCCCTGCTCGGGAGCCTCCCGACGGACCGGCTGTTACACCATCGCCTTCACGGCGCCGGACAGGCGGCTCTTCACGCGGGAGGCCGTGTTCGCGTGGAACACGCCCTTGCGGGAGATGGCGTCGATGGTGGACTGCGCTTCCTGGAAGATCGTCTTCGCGGCGGCCTTGTCACCGGCCAGGATGGCCTTGCGCACCTTCTTCACCGCGGTACGCACTTCGGAGCGCAGGGCGGTGTTTTGTTGGCGCCGCGTCTCGGACTGGCGTGCGCGCTTGCGGGCTTGTGCCGAATTGGCCATGAACTTCGATTCCTCGGGAGATTTTCGTGAAAGTGGGCGATACTAGCTGCCTTTTCCCGGTGGCGCAAGGCAGGCCCGACCAATCGACGGGTGGCTGCCGCAAGTCCGCGCGAGGCGCCTTCGAATGAGTGCATCGATGGTGGTCCCCGACGGCATTCCCACCGCTCTCCGCACCCGGTTTCACTCTCGATGAATCTCCTGAAGGCGCTGGCGACCGTCAGCAGCATGACCCTCTTGTCCCGCATCCTGGGGTTCATCCGGGACGCGGCCATCGCCCGGGTGTTCGGGGCGGGCATCGCGACCGACGCGTTCTTCGTCGCCTTCAAGCTTCCCAATCTGTTGCGGAGGATCTTCGCGGAGGGCGCATTTTCGCAGGCCTTCGTGCCGGTGCTCGCCGAATATCGCGATCGGCGGGGCGACGAGGCGACGCGGGACTTCGTCGATCACGTGGCCTCGTTGCTGGCGCTGGTCCTGCTGGTCGTCACCATCGTCGGCATCCTGGCCGCGCCGGTCATCGTCTACCTGAGTGCGCCGGGTTTCGCCGCGAGTCCGGTGAAGTTCGATACCACGGTGGCCCTGCTGCGGATCACGTTCCCCTACGTCCTCTTCATCTCGCTCTCGTCCCTCGCGGGGGCGATCCTCAACACCTGGAGCCGATTCTCGATCCCGGCGTTCACGCCCACGCTCCTGAACCTGTCGTTCATCGGCTTCGCACTGTTCCTCGTGCCGTACTTCGACCCCCCGGTCATGGCGCTCGCCTGGGCAGTGCTGGTCGGTGGCGTGCTCCAGCTGGCGTTCCAGCTGCCCTTCCTGCGCCGCATCGGCATGCTGCCACGGCCGCGGTTCGCCCTGCGGGACGAAGGCGTGTGGCGGGTCCTCAAGCTCATGGGCCCGGCGATCTTCGGGGTGTCGATCGGACAGATCTCGCTGCTGATCAACGGGATCTTTGCGTCCTTCCTCGTCACGGGGTCGGTGTCCTGGCTCTACTACGCCGATCGTCTGATGGAGTTCCCCACGGGCATCCTCGGCGTCGCGCTCGGGACGATCCTGCTGCCCAGCCTCGCGAAGACCTATGCAAGGGATGGCGCCGAGGAGTACTCGAAGCTCCTTGACTGGGGCTTGAGACTCACGCTGCTGCTCGCGGTGCCGGCTGCCGTGGCGATGGCGGTGCTTGCCCTGCCGCTGGTCGCGACGCTGTTCCAGCATGGTGAGTTCGGTGCCCACGACGTGGAGATGACACGGCGGGCGCTCATGGCCTACAGCCTCGGTCTTGTCGGTCTCATCCTGGTCAAGGTGCTTGCCCCCGGCTTCTACGCGCGCCAGAACATCCGGACGCCCGTGAAGATCGGCATCGTCACCCTCGTCGCCACGCAGGGACTGAATCTCGTCTTCGTCCAACTCCTCGGACACGCCGGGCTCGCCCTCGCCATCGGCCTCGGCGCCTGCATCAATGCAGGCCTCCTGTATGTGTCGCTCCGGCGGGCGGCCATCTACCGCCCCGGCACCGGTTGGATCGGTTTCCTCGGCAGGCTGGCGATCGCCGTCGTATCGATGGGCATCGCGATCGGCATCGCGGCCGGCGGGGCGGAGGTCTGGATGACCGGCACTGCGCTGGCGCGGGTGCTCAGGCTCACCGGAATCGTCGTGCTGGGCGCCCTGGTCTACTTCGGGGCCCTCTACCTCATGGGTTTTCGTCCGCGCGATTTTCAGAAGCGCATCACCTGAAGACCGGATCGTCGGGTCTTCCGCTTATCGCAATCTCGACTTAGCTTTTTCGAAAGCCGTCGTAGGTGCGATAAGGGCGCGGACCTAGAATCCGCAGGCGTCGCGAGTCAGGGTTCTTGCGGGCCCGGTACCCGACGACGGGCCCGGAACGTCTCAGGGGCGCGTGTGCAGCTCGCGTATACGGTATCGGGCCTGGCCGTGGGCTTCATCGTCGGCCTTACGGGCGTGGGTGGTGGGTCGCTGATGACACCGCTGCTGGTTCTCGTGTTCGGAATCAATCCGGCCACCGCCGTGGGGACCGACCTCCTGTACGCCTCCATCACCAAGGGCGCGGGTGCGGTCGTACATGCCCGGAAGGGGCATGTCGACTGGAAGCTTGTCGGGGCACTCGCCAGCGGGAGCGTGCCGGCGGCGCTCGTCACCGTCGTCATCCTCCACATCATCGGCGTCGAGGACCGGATGTCGTCGGGCCTCATCACGGTGTCCCTCGGGGTGGCGGTGATCCTCACGGCAATTGCGCTCCTGTTCAAGGATCGCCTGCTGACGCTGGCCCGCACGGGCGAGGGCGCTCGGCAATGGCGCGAGCAGCACGCCTACCGGGCCACGGCGCTCACCGGCGCGATCATCGGGACGCTGGTGTCGCTCAGTTCGGTGGGTGCCGGGGCGCTGGGGGTGACGGCGCTCTTCTGGCTGTTCCCCGCGATGGCGACGGTGCGCATCGTCGGCAGTGACATCGCGCATGCCGTGCCGTTGACGGCGGTGGCGGGCCTCGGGCACTTCGCCCTGGGCACGGTTGACCTCGCATTGCTGGGTTCGCTTCTGCTGGGGTCGCTCCCCGGCATCTACCTCGGCAGCCATCTGAGCAGCCGCGTGCCGGAACACTGGTTGAGGCCGGCACTGGCATCGCTGCTGATTCTCGTGGGCGGCAGGCTCGTGCTGTAGCCGCCCGGCGTGCCGCGCACGGCGGCGTGACCTCTTCAAACAAGCAGTCGCGGAATGCGCCGCGGCGAAACGAATCAATCGACATCGGGGATTTGCCAGGCATGTACGTATACGATCAGGTGGACCGCAACATCGTCGCGGAACGGGTCGCCCAGTACCGGGACCAGCTGCGCCGCTTCCAGGCGGGCGCGCTGTCGGAGGACGAGTTCCGTCCGCTGCGCCTGCAGAACGGTCTCTACATCCAGAAGCACGCGCCGATGCTCCGCGTCGCCATTCCTTACGGCCTGCTGTCCGCCACGCAGCTGCGCATGCTCGCGTCGATCGCCCGGAGGTACGACCGCGGCTATGCGCACTTCACCACGCGCCAGAACCTCCAGTACAACTGGCCCCGCCTCGAGGAGACGGGTGACATCCTCGCCGACCTCGCCTCGGTCGAGATGCATGCGATCCAGACGAGCGGCAACTGCGTGCGAAACATCACGTCGGACGAGTTCGCCGGCATCGCGCCGGACGAGATCCTCGATCCGCGGCCGCTGTCGGAGATCCTCCGCCAGTGGTCCACATTCCACCCCGAGTTCGCCTTCCTCCCGCGGAAGTTCAAGATCGCCGTGAGCGCCGCCGCCGAGGACCGCGCGGCGACAGCCTTCCACGACATCGGCCTCTACCTCGAGAAGGACTCTGCCGGCGAGATCCGCGTCCGCGTCCTCGTGGGTGGCGGCATGGGGCGCACTCCCATCGTCGGCGTCGTCATCCGCGAGGATCTCCCCTGGGAGCACACGCTCACGTACGTCGAGGCCATCCTCCGCGTGTACAACCGCCACGGTCGCCGCGACAACATGTACAAGGCGCGGATCAAGATCCTCGTGAAGGCCCTCGGGCCCGAGGAGTTCGCGCGTCAGGTGGAAGAGGAGTGGGCGCATCTGAAGGACAGCGCCGGGCTGCTGGCCCGCGAGGAGTACGACCGCGTTGCCGCCTACTTCACCGCGCCGGCCTACGCGTCGCTGCCGTCGGTGGATGCCGGTCACGAGGCCCGCCTCGCGGACGATGCACCGTTCCGCCGCTGGGTCGGTCGCGCCGTGCGCCCCCATCGCGTGCCGGGCTACCGTGCCGTCGTGCTGTCGCTCAAGCCCACGGGCGTGCCGCCGGGCGACGTGACGGCCGATCAGATGGACCGCATCGCCGAGTGGTCGGAGCGCTTCGGGTTCGGTGAGCTGCGCGTGTCGCACGAGCAGAACGTGATCCTGCCCGACGTGCGCCTCGCGGATCTGCACACCCTCTGGCAAGAGGCGCGTTCCGTCGGACTCGCCACGGCCAATCAGGGCCTGCTGACCGACATCATCTGCTGCCCGGGCGGCGACTTCTGCTCGCTCGCGAACGCGAAGTCGATCCCCATCGCCGAGGCCGTGCAGCGCCGCTTCGACGACCTCGACTACCTGCACGACATCGGCGAGATCAACCTCAACATCTCGGGCTGCATGAACTCCTGCGGCCATCATCACGCTGGCCACATCGGCATCCTCGGCGTCGACAAGGACGGTTCCGAGTGGTACCAGGTGTCGATCGGTGGCGCGGACGGTTCCGCCCTCGGCCGCGGTCGCAGCGCCATCGGGAAGGTGATCGGCCCGTCGTTCGCGGCGGCCGCCATGCCCGAAGTCATCTCGCGGCTCATCGAGACCTATCTCGAGCTTCGCAACGACGGCGAGCGTTTCATCGACGTCGTCGAGCGGACCGGGATCGCCCCCTTCAAGACCCGCGTCTACGCCACCCCGGTGGCCGATGCGCAACAAGCCGCGGAGGCCGCCGATGCCTGAGATCATTCTTCGTGACCGCGTGGTCACCGATGCCTGGCAGGTGCTTCGCCCCGAGGCAGGGACGACTCCGGAACTGCCGGAGGGTCCTGTCCTCGTGCCGTTGTCGATCTGGCTCGAGCAGGCCGATGCCCTGGTCGCCCGTGGCGACGTCGGCGTCTGGATCGCCTCCCACGAGGATCCGGCGACCCTCCGTGCGTGGCTCGACCGGGTGCCCCTGGTGGCCGTCGATTTCCCGAAGTTCACGGATGGCCGCGGGTATTCGATCGGCCATCTCCTGCGCACCCGCTACGGCTACCGCGGCGAGTTGCGCGCCATCGGTGATGTCCTCCCGGATCAGCTGGACTACCTGCGTCGCGTGGGCTTCGACGCCTACGCCGTCCGGGCGGACAAGGACATCCACGATGCCCTCCGCCTGCTGACTACGTTCTCCCAGCCGTACCAGAATTCCTGGGAGCCGCCGCTGCCTGCTTTCCGTCGGCTCGTGCGCGGGGCGGTGACCGAGGTGTCGCGATGACGAGTCCCGCTGCCAATGCTGATCGCAGGCAGGAAGTGCTTGTGCGGCTCGGCGAGATCGCCCGCGAGTTCCCGAAGGTCTCCCTCGCGTCCAGCCTCGGCGCCGAGGACATGGTGCTCACCGACATCATCCTGCGCGAGCGCCTGCCGATCCGCATCTTCACGCTCGACACCGGTCGCCTGCATGCGGACACCGTCGGATTGATCGGTCGCGTGAAATCTCACTACGGTCACGACATCGAGGTGTTTCGACCGGTCGCCGAGAGCGTCGATGGCTATGTCCGCGAGCACGGCGCGAACGCCTTCTACGAGAGTGTCGACCTGCGCAAGCGCTGCTGCGCCATCCGCAAGGTGGAACCCCTCGCGCGGGCACTCTCCGGACAGCAGGCGTGGGTGACGGGGCTGCGCCGCGCGCAGGCCGTGACCCGCACGGATCTCCCGTGGCGCGAGCACGACGTCGTCCACGGCATCGAGAAGTTCAACCCGCTCGCCGACTGGTCGGAGGCCGACGTCTGGACGTACCTCCGCGGCGAGGGTGTCCCCTACAATCCGCTCCACGATCGCGGCTACCCGTCGATCGGCTGCGACCCCTGCACGCGGGCGATCCGCCCCGGCGAGGATGTCCGCGCCGGTCGCTGGTGGTGGGAAAGCAGCGACAGCAAGGAATGCGGCCTGCACGTGGCGCCCGCGCCCGTTTCGGAGATTGCCCTTGAACGCTGACCTGAATCTCGCATCGCCCCGGCTCGGGCACCTCGACTGGCTCGAGGCCGAGGCCATCCACATCCTGCGCGAGGTGGCGGCGGAATGCCGGAAGCCCGCGCTGCTCTTCTCCGGCGGCAAGGATTCCATCGTGCTGCTGCGCCTCGCCGAGAAGGCGTTCCGGCCCGGCCGCTTCCCGTTCCCTCTCGTGCACATCGATACCGGCCACAACTTCCCGGAAGTCATCGCCTTCCGTGACAAGCGCGTGGCCGAACTCGGCGAGCAGCTTATCGTCGGCCATCTCGAGGACGCCATCCGCGCCGGCCGCATCCGCCTCCGCACGCCGGACGAGAGCCGCAACCGGCACCAGTCCGTGACGCTGCTCGAGACCATCGCCGAGAACGGCTTCGATGCCTGCATCGGCGGCGCCCGCCGCGACGAGGAGAAGGCCCGCGCGAAGGAGCGCGTGTTTTCGTTCCGCGACGAGTTCGGCCAGTGGGACCCCAAGAACCAGCGGCCCGAGCTGTGGAGCCTCTACAACACCCGCGTGCATCCCGGCGAGAACATGCGCGTGTTCCCCATCAGCAACTGGACCGAACTCGACGTGTGGCAGTACATCGCCCGCGAAGGTCTGGAAGTCCCGCACATCTACTACGCGCATGAACGTGAGGTCGTGCGGCGTCCCGGTGGACTCCTGCCTGTCTCTGACCTCGTGCAGCCGCGGGCCGGCGAGACGGTCGAGCGCGTGACCGTCCGCTTCCGCACCGTGGGCGACATGACCTGCACGTGCCCGGTCGAGTCCCCGGCGCGCAATGCGCAGGAGATCATCGACGAGACCGCCGTGACGCGCATCACCGAGCGCGGCGCCACCCGCATGGACGATCAGACCTCCGACGCCTCCATGGAACTGAGAAAGAAGGAGGGCTACTTCTGATGTCCGCCATCGAAAGAATTCCGCCCGTCGACACGGGCGTGCTCCGGTTTTCCACCGCGGGCAGCGTCGACGACGGCAAGAGCACCCTGATCGGGCGCCTGCTGTACGACACCAAGGCCATCTTCGAGGATCAGCTTGCGTCCATCGAGCGCACGTCGAAGGGCCGCGGGCAGTCCGCGGTCGACCTCTCGTTGCTGACCGACGGCCTGATGGCCGAGCGGGAGCAGGGCATCACGATCGACGTCGCGTATCGCTACTTCGCCACACCGTCGCGCAAGTTCATCATCGCCGACACGCCGGGGCACGAGCAGTACACCCGCAACATGGTGACGGGCGCGTCCACGGCCGATCTCGCCATCGTGCTCGTCGATGCGCGCAAGGGCCTGCTGCCGCAGTCGCGACGCCACGCCTACATCGCGAGCCTGCTGCGCATTCCGCACGTGGTGCTTGCGGTGAACAAGATGGACCTCGTCGACTACGACGAGCGCGTGTTCCGCGACATCGTCGCCGCGTTCGGCGATTTCGTGAAGGATCTCGGCATCGGGCGCATCGATGCGATTCCGCTGTCCGCGCTGAACGGCGACATGGTGGTGGACCGTGGCGACCGTCTGCCTTGGTACCAGGGCCCGACGATGCTCGACGTGCTCGAATCCGCCGAGGTCGGGCGCGGTGCCGAAGCCGGTCCGCTGTTCTTGCCGGTGCAATGGGTGGCGCGTCCCGGTGACAGTGGCGTCGAAGGTGCCCGCGGGTACTCCGGCCGTATCGAGACCGGGCACGTGGCCCCCGGCGACGACGTCACGGTGCTGCCCTCCGGGCGGACGTCGAAGGTGCGTTCGGTGCGTACGCTGGACGGCGAACTCGACCGTGCCCGCGCCGGCCAGTCCGTGACCATCGTGCTCGAGGACCAGATCGATGTCTCGCGCGGAGATGTCATCGCGACGACGGGGCACACGCTCACGGTCGCGCGCGAGTTCGAGGCGACGCTGTGCTGGTTCGCCGACGAACCGTTCGAACGCCAGCGGCGCTATCTCATCAAGCACGGCACGCAGACCGTGAAGGCGATCTTCGACCGCCCGAAGTTCCGCATCGACGTGAATTCGCTCGGCGTGGAGGAGACCGACACCCTGCGCCTCAACGACATCGGCACGCTCGGCGTGCGCACCGCGCAGCCGCTCGCTTTCGCCCCGTACCGTGAGAACGCCGCAGCGGGCAGTTTCATCGTGATCGACGAGGCCAGCAACGCGACCGTCGCCGCCGGACTGATCGGCTGACCCATGACGCCATCGAATCCCTCCCGCCGGATCATCGGCAAGGTCTGGCTCGTCGGTGCCGGCCCCGGCGCTCCCGATCTCCTCACGCTGCGCGCGGCCGATCTGCTGGCGCGTGCAGACATCGTCTTCCACGACGCTCTGGTGCATCCCGCGACGCTCGCGCTGGCCAGGCGGGCGAAGCTCGTCTCCGTCGGCAAGCGTGCCGGCCGTGTTTCCACCGACCAGCGGTTCATCAACTCGCACCTGGTAGAAGCGGCGACGCACCACGAGGTGATCGTCCGCCTGAAGGGGGGCGACCCGATGCTGTTCGGTCGGGCGCAGGAGGAGATCGACGGACTGGTCGCCGCCGGCGTGCCCTTCGAAGTGGTCCCCGCGATCACTGCAGCCCTCGCTGCTTCGGCCGATGTCGGCGTCTCGCTGACGCGCCGTGGCATGAGCCGCAGCGTGACCTTCGCGACGCCGCGCATCGGCCCCGGGGAGGAATCGTCCGACTGGGCGGTCGCAGCGGGCCGTGCTGACACGACAGTGCTCTACATGGCCGCCGGCACGCGGGTCGAGACCGTCCGGGCGCTGCACGCCGAAGGTCGTTCGATGTCCACGCCGGTGGTGGTGGTCGAGAACGCTTCCCTGCCCGACATGCGTCGCATCGTCACCACGCTTGGCGGGCTTGCCGATCTGCCACTGGATGAGGCCGCAGGGCCGGTGCTGGTCCTGATCGGTGATGTCTACGGAGAACTGCTGGCAGCAGCGGATGCCGCGTCGGGTGACGGCGTCGTTCGCGCCGGCGTGCGATGACACCCCTGGCGGAGGCGGGGACGGGCATCGTCCTCTTCGGCCACGGTGCCCGCGATCCCGAATGGGCGGGGCCGCTCCGTGCCATCGCCACGAGCATCCGTGCAGCGAGCCCCGGCCTGCGGGTCGAACTGGCCTTCCTCGAGTTCATGACACCGGCGCTCGCCGATGCCGTCGCGACCATGACTGCAGAGGGATGCGATCGCATCACGCTCGTCCCGCTGTTTCTCGCGCAGGGCGGGCATCTCAAGAAGGACCTGCCCATCCTCCTGGCGGACATCCGCGCACGGCATCCGAAGGTGGAGATCCGCGTGACCCCTGCCATCGGTGACGCGCCGGAACTCGTGTCGGCCATCGCCGGATGGGCGCTCGGTCAGCACGAGGGCGCCTGATGCCCGCCGCGCGGTCCCGCCGACGCATCACTGGTAGCGAAGCGCCTCGATGGGCTTCAGGTTCGCTGCCTTGCGCGCCGGATAGAACCCGAAGAACACGCCGATGGCGGCGGCCACGGCGAACGACAACGCCACCGACCACGTCGTGACTTCGGCGTAGATGCCTGTTGCGCTCGACGCCGCCATCGCGATGCCGACGCCGAGGCCCACGCCCAGGACGCAACCCAGCACCGACACGATGATGGCCTCCGCGAGGAACTGCGTGAGGATGTCGCGGCGGCGAGCGCCGATGGCCATGCGGATGCCGATCTCGCGCGTCCGCTCCGTCACGGATACCAGCATGATGTTCATGATGCCGATGCCGCCCACGACGAGCGAGACGCACGCGACGGCGCCGAGCAGCGTCGACATCACCTTCGTCGCCTGGGCCTGCGCCTGGGCGGCAGCGCTCATGTTCCGGATGATGAAGTCCGGCTCCTGACCTTCCTGGATGCGATGCCGCTCGCGCAGGACGGCCGTCATGTCCTGTTCGGCCTGCGCCATGGCGCCGTCGCCCGCGGCCTTCACCAGCATCATCCGCACGTTGTTGGGGAACTGCGAGCCGAAGATCTTTCGCTGCGCCGTGGTGAACGGGACGATGACCGTGTCGTCCTGATCCCGGCCGTCGAAGCTCTGTCCCTTCGGCGCCAGTGTGCCCATCACGACGAACGGCGCGTTGCGGATGCGGATCGTCTGCCCGACGGGATCGTCGTCCCCGAAGAGCCGGTCCGCCACGGTATGGCCGAGGATCGCCACGCGCGCGGCGGTGCGGAGGTCCGTCTCGGTGATCGCCGATCCGCGCTCGATGTACCACTCGCGCATGGAGAGGTAGCTCGGCGTGGTCCCGTACACCTGCGTGTTCCAGTTCGTCGCGCCGTAGACCACCTGGGCGGACCCGGGCTGGAGCGGCGCGACGTCCACCACCGTCGGCAGTTCGCGCATGGCGGCAGCATCGTTCAGCGTCAGCGTGGGCGCGCTTCCAGTGCCCGAACGCACGCCGCTCGTCGTGGAGAAGCTCGACATCACGAAGAAGAGATTCGAACCCAGCGTCGCGATCGTCTGCTTCACGACGACCTGCGCGCCCTGGCCGATCGCGAGCATCAGGATCACGGCGCCCACCCCGATCACCATCCCCAGCATCGTGAGGAACGTGCGCAGCTTGTTGGCGCCCATGGCGAGCCACGATTCGCGGAGGATTGCGAGGATCACGGGGCCGTGGTCTCCGCCGCGGTCGTCCGGCCGGTGCGTTCGTCCTGCACGATCCGCCCGTCGACGAAGGTCACCCGCCGGTCCGCGTATCCCGCGACGTCCGGCTCGTGGGTGACGAGCACGATGGTGATGCCGTCCTCGCGGTTGAGGGCGGTGAAGAGCCGCATGATGTCGTGGCTGGTCGCGGTGTCGAGATTGCCGGTGGGTTCGTCGGCCAGCAGGAGGCGCGGGCGATTGGCGAGGGCGCGGGCGATCGCCACACGCTGCTGCTGGCCTCCCGAGATCTGGCTAGGCCGACGCGCATCGAGCCCCGGCAGACCGACCTTGCCGAGAAGCTCGTGTGCGCGCGACTCGCGCTCGGCGCGCGGCACGCCGCCGTACACGAGCGGCAGGGCGACGTTCTCCGCGAGGCTGGCTCGCGGCAGCAGGTTGAACCCCTGGAACACGAAACCAATGAATCGATTGCGCAGTCGGGCGAGGGCATCGCCGTCCAGCCGCGACGTGTCGTGACCGTCGAGCGAGTAGTGGCCGGAGGTCGGTGTGTCCAGGCAGCCGAGGATGTTCATGAATGTCGACTTGCCGGAACCGGAGGGCCCCATGATCGCGACGAACTCGCCTGGCTGGATCGACAGGTTCACGTCACGCAGAACGGGCTGCGGGCCCGCCGCGGTCTCGTACTGCTTGTGGAGCGACGCCACGCGGACCACCGCTTCGGCCGTGGCCTCGACCATCAGAACGCCCTCATCGACGACGGACGACCACCGCCGCTGCCACTGGTCCCGCCTTCGGTGAGTCGCGTCTGCACCGCGATGCGATCGCCGACCTTGAGATCGCCGGAGGTGATCTCGACCGTCCGGTTGTCGGCGAGCCCGGTCTTGACGGACACCGGGACGAGCGTCTCGCCGCGGGCCACGAACACGCGGGCGCCGGGGCCGCGGCTGCCGCCGCTTCCGCCGGCGGCCTTGTCGTCGGCCTTGGGCGGACGCTTCGCGTCGCCGCTCGCCGGCATGTCCTTCGGGCGGAACCGCAGCGCCGCCGCCGGGACGAGGAGAGTGTCCTCGCGCCGGTCCACCTGCACGGAGATGTACGCGGTCATGCCGGGCATCAGCACGAGGTCCCGGTTGTCGACCCCGACCACCACGTTATAGGTGACGACGTTCTGCTGGATGATCGGGCTCAGCCGGATCTGCCGCACCTCCCCCTGGAAGTCGCGGCCCGGGAACGCGTCCACGGTGAACTTGACGGCCTGGCCCGTGCGCACGCGGCCGATGTCGGCCTCGGCGACGTTCGTGTCGATCTGCATCCGCGCGAGATCCTGCGCGATCTGGAAGAGGGTGGGCGTCTGGAAGCTCGCCGCGACCGTCTGTCCCACGTCGACCGAGCGCGACACCACGGTGCCGGACACCGGGGAGCGGATCACGCTGAAGGCGAGGTTGGCCTCGTCCCGCGCGAGCTGACCGCGGGCTGTCCGCAACTGGGCCTCGGCGGCCTTGCGGGCCTGGACCGCCTGATCGAGGTCCTGCCGCGGCACGTAGTCCTGCCGCAGCAGCTCGCGGGTGCGGGCCTCGTTCACCTTCGCCAGTTCGAGGGCTGCGTTGGCGTTGGCGACATTGCCGCTGCTCTGTTCCACCGCGGCGCGGAACAGCGTCGGGTCGAGCTCCAGCAGCATCTGGCCGGCTTCGACGCGCGAATTGAAGTCGGCATGCATGTGTCTCACGGTGCCCGACACCTGCGTCCCGACGTTCACGAGCGCGACCGGGTTCAGTGTCCCGTTCGCCGTGACCGTCTGGGTGATCGGCCCGCGGGTGACCTCCTCGAACTGGTAGCGCTCGTCGAGCGTCTTCACCTGTGTGGTCTGCCAGGCACGCCAGCCGTAGAAGCCGCCCGCACCCAGCGCGGCCACCACGGCGAGCTGCACGGCGACCCGAGTCCATTTCATGGTTTCAGTTTCCCAGAGTTGGGTTCGCCCGCGTGGCGGGCGTCGGTGAACAGGGACATGTCGAGCGTGCCGACCGCCTTCGCGAGCGTGACCTTCGCGACGTTCCAGCGATAGCGCGCCTGGATGCGTTGCAGATTGGCCGAGGCGAGCGCGCTCTGGGCATTCATCAGGTCCGCCACCGTGCCCGCGCCTGCACGGTAGCGGCCGAGGGCGAGTTCGTACGATTCCGTGGCGCTCGCGACGAGATCGGTCGCGGCGGCGAGTGACTCGCCCTGCGTGCGCACGGCCTGATACGACTGCCAGACCTCAAGGCTCACGTCGTTGCGGAGGCGGTCCCGATCGGCCTGTCGCTGCTCGACGCGTTCGCGGGCAGCGCGGATCCGGTAGCTCAGCTGGTAGCCCGTGAAGATGGGAACGGTGACCGAGAGCCCGACGGCCCCGGAACGGGTGTCCAGGCCCGGGTTCACCGAGGTGCCGGTGAGGTTCCCGGTGGCCGACAACGACGGCCCGGCCGCCGACTCCTGTATTCGTACCGCAGCCTCCGCGGACCGCACCTGGGCATTGGCCGCGAGGATGTCGGGCCGACGGACGAGGGCCGCGTCGATGAGTCGATCGACCGCCGCCTCGGCCAGGCGCCGCGCTTCCACGTCGGCAGGCGGCGCGATCCGCAGCCCACGGCTGGCCGGGAGGCCCATGCGGTTCGCGAGAACGCCGCGGGCGGCGGCCGCGTCGCCTTCGGCCTGAGTCTGGGTGAGGCGGGCCTGCGACAGGGCGGTCTGGGCCTGCAGGACGTCCGCGCGCGTGGCGGCGCCGGCGGACTGTCGCCCCCTCGCGGCGTCGAGGCTCTGCTGGCTCGCACGGGTGGCGGTGATCGCCGCAGCCACAGCCTCCTCGGCAGCGAACAGCCCGAAGTAGGCGTCGGTCGTGGACTGCAGGACGGCCTGCAGCGTGGCGTCGTGCGTCCAGTCGGCCGCGAGGAGCGCATCGCGCGCCTGGTCGAGGGTCGCCTCGCGCCCGCCCGCGTCGAGGAGCAGATAGTTGAACGAGAGGGTGCCGGTGGCCTGATCGCGGTTGCCAGGGGTGATCGTGTTCCGGGCGTTGGATCGCTGCACGCCCACGGTGCCCGTGATGGTGGGCAGATACGCGCCGCGGGCCACGCCCATGTCGGCAGCGGCTGCGCGGGCGGCAGACCACGTCTGGCGCGTTTGCGGATTCGCGCAGAGCGCCCGATCCAGGGCGTCCACGAGCGCGATGGCGTCCGGTATCGCAGTGGTGCCGCATGGAGCGGCAGTCACGGTGCCGCCCCAGGCCTGCGCCGGCATGGACGGGTGACCCGATGCCGTGTCGAAGGGGTCGCCCGCTGCCGCTGCATGGTGGCTCAGTGCCAGCGCGATGAGCGTACCGGCCGCGCCCAGGGCGACCTTGGCGGGGAGGGTGCTCATGAGTGCGCAGGGGGCTCGGTGCATGGCGATGATTGGACCACGGTTGGCTTGCATCAGCCTGTCTGAGGGGCGAAGTGGTGGAGCGGCGCCTGGCCGCGGTGACGCGTCCACGGCGGCATCAGGGACTCCGGACCCGCCCGGAGGTTCCTCCCGTCCGCCGGCGGGCGCCGACCGTTCGGTCGAGCGTCCTGCTCAAGTGGTCCTGGCTCGGGCCGTTACGCGAACTGTCCCGACAGGTCGATCTCGAGATCTTCCGCGGTAGACACGGAACCCGATGTCTCTCTTCATCTCCGCCGTAGCCGACATGACTGGCCAGCGCGACCGCGACCTCCTGGAGGTTACGGTCGCGGAGGTGCTTTTCGCGCTCCTGGAGGTGGAGCGCATCGCGTTGTGGAAGGTGATTCCCCACATTCAGGGCGCCCGGGTCCGTCTGATGGCCGGCCTTGAGAGCGGCCAGGTCGTCGCGATGTCGGATCCGGCGGTGGAACCGGAGATGCTGCCCCGCATCGATCACTACGATGGGTTCTCGACCTGCTTCGAATCCCAGATGCCTCTGCGCATGGCGGTCCCCGGAACCGGGGCGCGAAGGCATGTCTACCCGATCACGTCGGAACGCGAGCCGGTGGGTTTGCTGGAGATCGAGTCGAAGACCGACCTCAGCGAATCCCAGGATCTCGTGGTGGCCGGCCTGCTGCGCATCTACCGCAACCACCTCTCTCTGCTGGACTACAGCGAGCACGACACGCTGACCGGATTGCTGAACCGCCGCACGTTCGACGACATCTTCGTGCGCCGCGTCTCCCATCAGGGCATGGCCGTCTACGCGGACCGCGAGATCGAGTTCATCGGTCACCGCCGCATCTCGCTCCCCGGCGAAGCGCCCTGGCTGCTCGTCGTCGACATCGACTTCTTCAAGCGGATCAACGATCGCTTCGGTCATCTGTTCGGCGACGAGGTGCTGCTGCTCATGGCGAGATTCATGCGCTCGGTGTTCCGCCCGAACGATGTCCTGTTCCGGTTCGGTGGCGAGGAGTTCGTCGTGCTCCTGTCGCCGACGGATGCCCTGGGTGCCGAAGCCGCAGCCGAACGTTTCAGGGCGTCGGTGGAAAACTTTCCGTTCCTGCAGGTCGGCCAGGTCACCGTGAGCATCGGCTACACGAAAGTGCTGGTGCACGACACGCCGTTCGGGGCATTCGGTCGTGCGGACGAGGCGCTGTACTACGCCAAGCAGCACGGCCGCAACCGGGTGATCTGCCACGAAACACTGGTGAGGAGCGGCGAGATCCAGCCCAAGTTGAATGCAGACAACGAGGTGGAGATGTTCTGACCGGCGCCGTCCCCGGCGCAGTGGACGGAAGCGCGCGGTGCCGAGGCTTCTGCGAACCTGATCAAGGCGCAGACGCCCGTATGCGGTCATGGACGATTGCCCCGACCACCGTCAGCGCGCCAACCCATTGCCATGGGCCGAGGCGCTCCCCGAGAGCGATTCCCGCGATGCCGGCAACGGCGACGGGCTCCAGATTCAGGATCACCGCCGCCGACGCTGCGCCGACGGACGGCAGCAGCAGGAACAGCATCACGATGCCCGCCGCGTAGAAGACCGCCAGACCGGCGAGGCCCTGCCACGCAGGCCCGTCGACCGGCAGTGCGAAGGCGCCGGCTGCCAGTGCGCTCGTCGCGAAGATCGTCGCCGCTGTCCCCATCATGAGGAAGGTCCGCAGAGGCGCTGCGACGCCGGGTGCCAGCCGGGGCGTCATGACGAGGATCCCCGTGAATGCCAGAGAGGCCCCGAAGGCCGCCGCCAGACCCAGCGGATCCACCCGGTCAGGGTTGACACCCAGCACGAGTGCAAGCCCCGCGAACGCTGCCACCAGCGACAGTACGCGGGCGCGCGTGAGCCGATGGTCGCCGAGCAGGGCGGAGGCGGTCGCGGTGAGGAATGGGTACGTGTAGAAGACGAGGATCGCGAGCGTCACCGGGACCCGCTTCACCGCGACCTGAATGAGCAGCGTCTGGGCGACAACGCCGAGACCGAGCAGCAGGATGCCTCTGAAGACAGGCACGGACACCCGGATGCGCGCGCGCTGCCATTGCAGGAGGCAGAGCAGGATCGCGCTCGCGCAGAGCGCCCGGAACGTGGCGGCGGTCATGATGCCCACGCCATGCCCGAACGCGTAGCGCGCACACACGTGCCCCGTTCCCAGACTGATGGCGGCCCCCAGCAGTCCCAGGGGTGCCCACCAGCGAACCGCGCGAGCCGTCACGGCCGTGTCGATGGAGGTTCAGGAGCCCTTGCCGGGGCGATTCCTGTCGTAGTCCTCGTACGGCTTGCTGGGCTGGGTGGCCCGCTCCATCGGCGTACGAAGGGCATCGTTGCTCTGGCGGGCGCCTTCGTAGATGCCACCCGGTCCGGCGCAGGCGCCGAGCAGGGCCGACGCAACGAGGCCAAGGAGACGAGGTCGGCGGCGCATCATGAACGGGCCTTGTAGGCGTCGATGAACGGTCGGACGGCGTCGCGTTGCGCCTCCATGGCCGCCTTGATCTGCATGCCGACCGCATCGATGTGGCGGATGATCGCGCCCTGCAGCGGCAAGGCGATCAGCTTCACGTACCGCGGTCCGACGCAGTAGCGGCTCTCGGGGCTGCACGCGACGAACTGGAAGGCCTCGCGGTACTTCGTGGAGAACTGCAGTTCGTTGTCCTTCTCGGGGATGCGCGCCTCGGCCGCCTTCTGGAGCGCCTTCAGTTCCGCCTCCGCGCCCTTCAGGTCGTACTTGAAACGTCCCGTGTACGTGTAGTTGAAGAGCGTCGTCTCGCCCATGAACCAGTCCATCATCGCGAGCTGCGCCTTGCCGGACTCGCTCGCGAAGTGCGTGGCGATCGTGTCCGAATCCTCGCCGGCGAAGGTGGTCGCCACGTACTCCGTCCGGATCTCCTTCACCCAGGTGTCCCGCGCGAGCAGGGCCATCGGGGCCTCGACCGTCTCCTTGAGGAGCAGGGCCTCCGCCTCCGTCCACTCGGGCACCCCTTCCTTCCATCCTGCGCCGACACCGGCTTCCTTGCCCCAGCCCGCGAGCAGTTCACGGGCGAGGTTCAGCGACAGCTGCTTGGTGATGAGACGGGCGGCCCCGATGATCAGGGCTTCGTCGTGCGACTTCGCGACCCGTTCGGCGGCGGCCCGCCGGTCGGCGTTCTCTTCGGCCTTCGTCTTGGCGGCCAGGGTCACACCCGGAAGCAGCACTGCCGCGAGCAGCGCGCCGGCAAGCCTGCGCATCCACATCTGCATCGAATCACTCCCTTCTTCGTCGATCGGATCTTCGATCGAGTATAGACCCGCGCTATTGCAGTGCGGCAGAGCCCGGCGGGACCGGCATGCCATCGGGGCCGGGCGGGGTTCGCTCCGCCACGAACGCGCGAGCCTGCCCCTCGTACTCGTCGCGCAGATGGGGCTGGCGGGAGATGAGGGCCTCCTTCGCCTGATGGGCCCGGTCGGCGTCGGCGCCGGCCGGCAGCAACAGTGTCGCCACACAGTAGTGGACCAGGGCGAGTCCGCCGTGGCGTTCCCCGGCCAGTCCGTTCATGTGGATGTCGGCCATGACGAGATGCGCGAGCCCGTTCAGCTTGTCCGCCGCGAACTCCAGCAGACCGAGCGCCTTCTGGAGATCAGGCTCGGGCAGCTCGCGCGACAAGTGCATGAGCGCCAGGTGCGTGGCGGCCACTTCATGACCCTGGTGAGCTGCACGCTCGTACCACGATGCGGCCTCGACCGGCTCGGCGCTGCCACCGAGACCCGCCTGCAGCATCCGGCCGTACTGCATCTGGGCCTCCGACACCCCCTGGCGCGCGGCCGCCTCGTACCAGCGTCGCGCGGCGAGATGGTTGCGCGGCCCGGCTTCGGCGCGGTCGTGCATGTGGCCGAGGGCGAACTGTGCCCAGGCATGCCCCCCTTCCGCCGCCCGCGTGTACCACGCACGCGCGGTCGGTAGATCGAGCGTTGCACCGGGTTTCTCGGGGAGGTCGTGCAGGAGCCCGAGATCGAACATCGCCTGGGTGTCACCGGCCTCGGCGCGGGCGGTCAGCGCGGCGATGCGTTCGATCGCCGTGGAGTCGTCATTCATGGGGTCCATCTCTTGGGTGCCTGAAAACGGGGAAGGGGCAGCCCCCGGGCTGCCCCTTCCGTGTGCCGTGGCGCGATCAGCGCTCGGTCGTCTTGCGGATGTCCTTCGTGTCGCTCCATTCCTCGATGCCGGTCTGGATGTTCGTCAGGCTCATGAAGAGCTGGTAGTAGACGTCCTTCACGTCCTTCGTCTCCTTGACGATGGAGGTGATCTCCCCGGTCACGCGGAAGCCGGCGCCGACCATCTTGCCCTGCTGTACCGCCTTTTCCTGGTCGTACTGCTCGCCTTGCTGGCGCTTCAGTTCATCGAGCTGCTTCTGCATCTCCGCCTGGTCGACCGCGAAGCGCACACGACCGCTCTTCTGCAGCGCGGATCGCATGCGATTGGTGATGGCGCGGGTGTCGATGTATTCGCTCGTCTTGTTCTTCACTTCCTGCGTGGTCACGATCGGGAGATTGCCGCTCGCGATCACGGGCGCCTGCAGCATGGACTGAGTCATCTGCTCGGCAAGCATCTGCAGGTCGGTGGAGCCGAATTGGTTGGTCACCGTCTCGACCGAGCCCGCGTCGCCGTAGCGGGTCTTCGGACCGGCGCATCCAGCGAGGCCGATGGCGGCAGTCAGCAGGAAGACGGTGGCGAGGCGGGCGGGTCGGGGGGGTTGGATCCGGGTCATGGGCGTTCTCCTGGGTGTGGGGGCAGGATCACTCCTGGCCCATCACGATGAACTTGAAGTCACGTGCCTTCGGGCTCGGGGCGATGGCCGTGACGGTGTGGCGCGAGTTGCCGTACATCAGCAGCGGTTTCCAGGATTCCTCGTCGGCGGCGCGCATGCCTTCCGCATCCGCCCAACGGAACTTGTACATGAGCCGCTCGACATCGCTTTCGTCGTTGAATACGACGACGTCCACCTTGAGGAGGTCGCCGGTCATGCCGCAACGGAGTTCCTCGATTTCGACGTCCGGATTGCGTCCGCCTTCCTTGGCCACTTTCGCGCGGACCAGGTCTCCCATCGTGGACACCTTGGTGTCGCCGATCGGGCAGCCGAAGGCGAAGCCCGGCTTTTCGAAACCCTTCTTCGTTCCGCAGCCGGCTGCGCAAAGTGCGGCCAGGGTCACGGCGACGACGGTGGATGCTTTCATTGGACTGTCCTCCAGGAGCGGGGGGAAGAGGGAAGGTCGATGACCCGGACTCGAGCATACATCCCGGCATCGTCTTGAATACCGGGGCCTGTTGCTGATGGTGTCTCCGGCGTCGGAGCGCCGCCGGGCTGGGCAGGGGGGGCGACGAAGGCGTGTCCACGCAGCAGGCGGACGGAGACCAACGCGTGGCTCGCGGTGAGGTTCACGTCGAAGCGGGCCGAACCCTCGTTCGAGCGGACGCTCACGGGATGCTGGCCGCGCGGGAGCCGGGCCCGCGCGATCGTGACCTGTGATGGGAGGGTCCGCCAGCCGCGTTCGTCGGCCTGCTCCACCACCGCCCCGCCGATCTGCAGGGCGATCAACGCGATCGCGGCACCGAGTCCGTCGTTGTGGTCGCGCTGCTGTGCCATCTGGGGTTGGAGCTGATACTGCGCAACCGCTTTCGTGGCCGAGCGCACGAAGGCCCTCAGCATGATGCCCGGCATGTCGTCCTGAAGTGCGCGCCTGGCCATCGCGTCGAGATCGAGGATGTGGGCGGTTGGCAGGCTGTCCGTGCCGTCGATCTGGATATCCGGCGCCTGGTAGCCGAACTGGGCTGGTGGGAGCACGGGAAACGAGACCTGGACGAATGTGAACGAGCCGTAGGCCGGAATTGGCAGGCCGAACCCGCGGGACTGGCGACCCGGGATGGCCCCGGTTTCGATGACGAAGAGCGTGTCGCAGTGTGTCGAGTCGGGCGAGCCGGTACGCTCGTCCAGCCCGCCGAGCGCGTCGTCCAGTGCCGTCTGGCCGGGTCGCAGTTCGATCGCGGTGCGATACCCCGGCGCAGCGAGGCTCGCTTCCCCGAGGGCCTCGTAGACGAATCCTGCAAGGTAGTGCGAGAGCGCGTTCTGGTAGCCGTTGCGCAGCGCAATGGCTTCCGGGGTCAGGAGGGTGTCGACGGGATACCCGCTGATCTCTCGGAAGCTCACCGGGGCCTCCTTGCCGGCAGCCTCCTCGCGCACCTTCTGGTACTCGCGGGCCCGCACCTCGGCGATCAACGCCTCGCGTTCGTGCGTACGCTTGATCTCGACGCGCGCCTTGTCCCAGTCGCCGACAGCCAGATGATCCATGGCCATGCGCGTGGTGATCAGCACCTTCTCGTAGTCGAAACCTTCGTAGGTACGCATCCGGTCGTTCACGAGGAAGCTGCTCGTCTTGCCGACGGTGCGCGTCGGGTCGAGCTTCATGGCGGCCTCCCAGGAGAGCACTTCGGTGTCCGCCTTCCGCAGCGACTCGAAGCTGCCGGTGAAGTCGCCGCCGAGCCGCTTCAGCTCGCCCATTTCCATGTGGTACAGCAGGTCCTTGTCGTCCGAACTGTTGTTCTTGTCGAGCACCGAGATCGCGCCCGGGACGTCGCCTCGCGCGGTGTGATCGAGGACCTTGTCCATCTCGGCGCGATAGCTCCGCAGGGCGCCGCATCCGGTGAGAACCGTGCCGATGAACAGAAGGGTGATCGCACGGCGGACGTGGTCGACGAGGATCATTCCCGCGGGGGCGATAGGGGGTGCTGTTGTCATTCAGTGGCGGCGCCGAGGCGGACCGTCATGTCGATTCGAAGCAGCCTGATTCTGACACGGCCACCTTCCCGGGTGACAAACGGACGCACGCCTCCAGGCGGTGGTCAGCATGGCGGTACCGGCGCCGGAAAGCAAAACGCCCCGCCGTGAAGGGCGGGGCGCATGAGTGTTGCGAGACGAGGCCGAGGTCGATCGGCGTCCTTGTCGGTGGGGTCAGGTGCGGATCCGGCGGCTCTGCCGGCGCGAGGTGCCGAGTCCGACCAAGGCCAGACCGATGGCCACCATGGCCCAGGTGCCCGGTTCCGGTACCGGGACGGGCAGGGCGGTGCCGGTCATTTCGACGCGAAGGCCAGTAGGGTTCGCCGACAAGCCGCCGTTCGAGACGAGGAAGTCGATCGTGTTGATGCCGGCGACGAAGTAGTCATCGAGGGTGAAGTTCGCGTAACCGAGGCGGAACGATTCGAAGAGCGTGGTGTGCCCGGTTCCGTTGCCATTCACCAGGATGTCGAGGCCGTTGTTGTCCGACATCCAGCGCCCGACGATGACGGCGGTCGAGGCGTCGAACCCGGTCAGGTCAAGCGTGGTCCGGTAGGTGTACTGGCCGGTCGCGTTGTTGTTGCCGGCGTCTGCACGCGGGCTGATCCACTTGGACACGGAGGTGTTGGCTGCCCAGGGGCCGATCGGGAATCCACTGTTGGTCACGAACGCTTCCGGGCCGTCGAAAGCGACGTCGGGGCTCTGGATCAGGATGTAGTGCGGGTCGATCGCGCCCGCGGGGAGCGGGTTGCCGGCGTTATCGACGCCGGTGTTGTACACCGCGAGGTTCGAGACCGTGATGGCCTGGGAGGGGCCGGCGAAGCACAGCGTCGCGGCGACGGTAAGGGCGGCGGTGAGGAACTTGGTGTGCATCATGGTGGGGCGAACTCCGGTGTTATCCGTGGCAAACAGGTCGGAAATCTTGCAATCCGATAGCTTGCCATCGTTAAGCGTGTTCCATGCCACCGAAAAAATCTATTGTTTGGGAAGACTTTTGCGAGGTCGAGGCCTCGGATGGTGATGCCTTTGTAAGATCGTTCGACATCGTGGACAAACCTCGGCTATCGATTTTCCGTGACGCGTCAGGCACGCGTCGAAGCCTCGCGTGTGCCGGCGCTGCCGTCGATGAGTGCGTAGAGTGCCGGCAGCACGACCAGTGTGAGGAGTGTGGACGTGATCAATCCGCCGATCACCACGATCGCGAGTGGCCGCTGAACCTCGGAGCCTGGCCCCGTGGCGAAGAGAAACGGAATGAGGCCGAGCAACGCGACCGTCGCCGTCATCAGCACGGGGCGCAGGCGCGCGCCGGTGCCCTCGACGATCGCTTCGGTGACCGTCCGTCCTTCGGACCGCAGTGACGTGATGTACGACACCAGAACGATCCCGTTCAGGACGGCAATGCCCCAGAGTGCGATGAATCCCACGGACGCCGGTACCGACAGGTACTCCCCGGTCACGAAGAGCGCAATGACACCCCCGATCGATGCGAACGGCAGTACGGTGATGATCAGCGCGGCGTAGCGGAGGGAGCGGAACAGCAGGAACAGGAGGAAGAAGATCGCAGCGATGGTGGCGGGGACGATGAGCATCAGATGCCCCATCGCTTTCTCCATGTTCTGGAACTGACCACCCCACGCGAGCGAATAGCTCGGGGGCATCGGCAACCGTGCGGCGATCTCCTTCTGCAGCTCTGCGACGAAGCCGCCGAGATCGCGCCCGGCAACGTTCATCCCCACCACGATCCGCCGCTTGCCGCCTTCGCGCGAGATCTGCGCCGGGCCCTCGACGACCTGGATCTTCGCGAGGTCCTGCAGCTGCACCCGGGTCCCGTGCGGCGAGATGAAGAGCATGTCTTCGATCGCGCCCGCATCGTCCCGGAACTCGGCCGGCAGGCGCACCGAGGCCGGGAATCGCCATTCGCCTTCGAAGATATCCGTCGCACTCTTGCCACCCACGGCGATCTCCACGAAGTCGCGGACGTCCGTCACGTTGAGTCCGTGTCGGGCGATGGCCTGGCGATTCACCTCGATCTGCAGGTACTGCTGGCCGGAGACCTTCTCGATCCGGAAATCCTGGGCGCCGCGCACGTGTGCGGCGATGCCCGCGATCTGTTCGGCAAGGATGCGCAACTCGTCCATGTCGGGACCGAACACCTTCACGGCGACGTCCGACCGGACGCCCGTGACCATCTCGTCGACACGGTCGGAGATCGGTTGAGCCATCACGATCTGCACACCCGGGAGGTCCGCGAGCCGCTCCCGCATGCGCTGGGCGATGTCGTCCTGTGTCCAGCCGGCCGGCCATTCGCTGCGCGGCTTCAGCGTCACGATCGGGTCGGCCTCGTTCGGCCCGGCCGGATCTGCCGGCGACTCGCCGCGGCCGATCCGGGACACCGCCATCTTGACGCCGGGGATCTCCATCATCCTGCGCATCGCCTCCTGTTCCATGCGCACCGACTCGTCGAGCGAGATGCTCGGGGCGCGCATGATGTTCGGCGACACGGACCCTTCCTTCATCTCCGGGATGAAAGACGTGCCGAGGAACGGGAAGAGGGCGAGTGTGCCGAGGAACAACGCGACCGAGAGGGCGACCGTCGTCCGGCTGTGGCCGAGCACCCAGGAGAGCAATGGCCGATAGCCCCGCTTCACCAGTGCGATCAACCGCGTGTCGTGGTCGGCGCCTCCCTTGAGGAGGTAGCGCGCAAGGGCTGGCGAGAGCGTAAGCGACAGCAGCAGCGAGATCCCCAGCGCGATCGCGATCGTGAACGCGAGCGGCGCGAACATCTTGCCTTCCATGCCCTCCAGCGTCATCAGCGGCAGGAACACCAGGATGATGATGCTCACCCCGAACAGGACGGGTGTGGCCACTTCCACGGTCGACCGCAGGATCGTCGCGGACCGGCCGCCGATCGCGTTGTCGTCGCTGCCCAGGTGGCTGAACGCGTTCTCCACCACGACGACCGAGCCGTCCACCATCAGCCCGATCGCGATTGCGAGGCCGCCGAGGGACATCAGGTTGGCCGAGAGTCCCACGCGGTTCATCACGATGAACGTCGCCAGCGGCGTCAGTACGAGGGTGGCCACCACGATGAGCGACGAGCGTACGTCCCCGAGGAACAGGAAGAGCACGATCACCACGAGGATGATGCCCTCGATCAGCACCTTCACCACCGTGCCCAGCGCCGCGTCGACGAGTTCCGAGCGGTCGTAGTACGGCACGATGCGAAGCCCGTCGGGGATGGCGCCGCTGGTGTTCAGCGCGTCGACCCGCTGCTTCACCCGTGCCACCACCGCCTTGGCGTTCTCGCCGGCCAGCATCATGACGATTCCGCCGACGCTTTCCGTGACGCCGTTCTTCACCATGGCCCCGAAGCGCGGCTGGTGCCAGATCCGGACCTCGGCCACGTCCCGAATCAGCACCGGGGTCGTCGAGACCTCCTTCAGCAAGATCGCCCCCATGTCGTCGACGCTCTTGACGAGGCCCAGCCCGCGGATCAGGGACTGGTCAGCATGGTGTGCAAGGACGCCCCCGCCGAAGTTCGTGTTGTTGCGTCGGAGGGCTTCGTAGATGTCGGCGGGGATGAGGCTGAAATGGCTGAGCCGGTCCGGATCCAGCACCACCTGGTACTGCTTCACGTAGCCGCCGGTCGAATTGATCTCGGCGACGCCGGGGATCGACCGCAGGTACGGTCGTACCACCCAGTCCTGCAGGGTGCGCCGCTGGGTCAGCTCCTCCATGGTGAGGGGCCGGTTGCCGTCGTCCGGATGCTCCAGCGTGTACTGGTAGACCTCGCCGAGCACGGACGAGACGGGCCCCAGCAATGGCATCACACCTTCGGGCAGGCGATCGCGGACTTCGATGAGTCGTTCCGTGACCATCTGGCGGGCGAGGTAGAGGTTCGTCCGCTCCGTGAACACGAGCGTGATCAGCGACAGAGAAGGGCGATTGAGCGACCGCATCTCCACCAGGCCGGGGAGACCGGTCATCGCGATCTCTACCGGGATGGTGACAGCACGCTCGATTTCCTGCGGCGACCGACCCAGGGCTTCGGTCGCGATCTGCACCTGGACGTTCGTGACGTCTGGAAACGCATCGACCGACAGCTTTGGCACCGCAGCGAGGCCGGCCGCGAGCAGGATGAATGCGACCACCACCACGACCACCCGCTGTCGCAGGGCCCCACGGATCACCGCCTCGATCAAGCACCTCTCCCCGGATTTCCCTACAACGCCAGAGGATACCCCTCGGGCGTTGCATTTAACCGGGTTCGGTGCAGGGAATTCAGTGGATTACGACACCCCAGGGCGTGTCACCGACGGCGATGTCGGTCAGCTTCTTGTTGGAAGTCGTGTCGATCACCGAGACCGAGTTCGAGCGGCCGTTCGCCACGTAGAGCTTCGCGCCATCCGGCGTGATGGCCATGTTCCAGGGGCGCTTGCCCACCGGGATGGTCGCCACGACGGCATTGGTGGCCGTATCGATGACCGACACCGTGCCATCCTTGCCGTTGGAGACATACACGCGCTTCCCGTCCGGGTGCATGGTCACCCCGTTCGAGTAATTGCCGGTCGCGATTTTGGCGACGACAGCGCGGGTCGCCCAGTCGATGGCGTAAGTCGTATTGGCAAGCTCGCATGCCACGTAGAGCCGGCTGCCGTCGGGCGTGAATGCCATGCCGCGGGGGCGGTTGCCGACCTGGACCTGGGCGACCTGCTTGCGTGTCCCCACGTCGACGATGTCGACCTGGTCTGCCTCTTCGGCGCTCGCCACCATCCACCGGCTGTCCGGCGAGAAGATCGCGTGCTCGGGATTCTTGCCCTTCACCTTGATCGAAAAGGAGCGTTTGCCGGTGGCAGTGTCGACGAAAGTGACCGAATTGCTGACCTCGACCGCGGCCACCACGTAGCGGCCATCCGGCGAGATCGCGACACCCTCCGGCGATTCCCCCAGGTCGATCAGATCCGCGACCTTGCCGGCATCGACATCGACGACGGCGAGCGCGTTCTTCGGCTGGTCGCTCACGTAGATCCTGCGTCCATCCGGGCTGACCGCCAGGCCCCGCGGCTTGTCGCCGGCGGGAATGGTCCGGACCACGGTGTCCGTCGCGGTGTCGATCACACTGAGGGTGCCCGACTTCTCGTTCGGGACGTAGGCGAAGGGGGCGGCACCGGCGTGGGCCGCAAGGAACAGTGCGCCGGCGAGTGCGCTGGCGAGGGTCTTCATGATCACGCGCAAGATCTCCGTGTGACGGTGGGGGCTGGGTGGAATGGCGGGTCCGCCGCCATGGCGCACCCTCGGGCGGGGCAACGCGCCGGGGGCCTCGTGGACGACATCGTCTCTCGCGAGGGCGCCGAGTATCGCACGGGTCCCCCTCGTGGCCAGCCGCGCTGGGACAGGGAAAAACTCCTGTCGTGCCGGAGGGGAAACCATCCTTGTGACCCCCCGGGGCTTTCGGTATAAAACCCGATGCCGTGGCGCGGGTGCCGCGTTCGACCGATGCAGGGTGTGGACGGAGCAAATTTGGAGATGACGATCGAAGGGGGAGGCGCACGGCGGGCTGCCACTGGCGCGGGGGCATGGCGTGACCTCGCTTCCGTAGTGGCTGTCACCGTCTTCGCTTTCCTGCTCGCGGGCATGTTCGAGCTCTCGGAGGGCATCGGCGGCTGGCTCACGCCGTTCGAACGCTACCAACTCGATGAGTTGCCGGCTGCCATCATCGTGCTGGTGGCCGGCCTCGGCTGGTTCTCGTGGCGGCGTTCGCGGCACGCGGCCCGCGAGATGGGGCTGCGTCTCGATGCGCAGCAGGCACTGAACGAACAGCAGGCCCACTACCGTGAACTGTTCCACGAGGACCTCTCGGGCAACGTGCTCGCCACGAAGGATGGCGTGATCGCCCTGGCGAATCCGGAGCTGGCGCGCATCCTTGGATTCGCGGATCCACAAGACGCCGTGGGGCGATGCATCGGGGAGTTCTACGCGGATCCCGATCTCTGGGTCCGACATCGCGATGCACTGGCGCGTGGTGAGAGCATCGCGTCTTCCGGCCTCCGGTTGCGTCGCGGCGACGCCGCGGAAGTGTCGGCGATCGCGCGGTTGTCGAGCCGACGCCGGCCCGGGGGAATCGTCGAGATGCACGGTTTCTTCGCCGACGTGACCGCGCTGGAGCTGGTACGCGCTGCCCTCGCGAAGGCGCTCGACGAGAACCGGCAGCTCGCGCAGCGCGGGATCGACATGCTGGAAGCCGAGCGGAAGCACATTGCCCGCGAGCTGCACGACGAGATGGGGCAGTGGCTGAACGCGTTGAAGATCGATGCGGTGTCCATCCGGGACCGCGCCGACATGCCGGCCGAAGTGAAGACGACGGCGCAGGCCATCGTCGAGCTCACCAACCACGTGTACGACGTCGCGCGCGAACTCATGCGGCGCCTGCGTCCCGTCGCGCTCGACGAACTGGGTGTTGTGTCGGCCGTGCAGTACTCGGTGGACCAGTGGCAGCGCCGGCATGCGGACATCGCGTGCCGGTTCCGGTCCGACGACCTGCCCGAGCATCTTGGCGAGGCGGTCAACATCACCCTGTATCGGATGGTGCAGGAGTGCCTTACCAACGTGGCCAAGCATGCGGGGGCTTCGCAGGTCGACATCCGCCTCGAGCATGATCCGCAGGGGGCGGAGGTGACGGTGCAGGTGGCCGACAATGGTGCTGGATTCGACAGTCAGGAGCCCAAGGGCGGGCTCGGACTCGTGGGGCTGCGTGAGCGTATCGAAGCGCTCGGCGGCCGTTTCTGGGTGGAGGGAGGTCCCGGGCACGGCACGAAGGTGTGTGCGCGGGTGCCGGTGTCAGACGTGGGAGTGTGAGCATGACCAACAAGACGACGGTGCTGCTGGTGGACGATCACGCCGTGGTGCGGGAGGGCTACCGGCGGCTGCTGGAGGGGACACCCGACATCGCCGTGGTGGCGGAGGCGCGTAACGGCGAGGAGGCCTACCGGTTCTTCTGCGATCACGCCCCGGACGTGGTCGTGATGGACATCACGTTGCCCGGCATCGGCGGGATCGAGGTCGCGCGACGGATCCTCACGCGGGAGCCGACGGCGCGCGTCCTGATGTTCAGCATGCACGAGGACGTCGTGTTCTCCTCCCGGGCGCTGCAGACCGGTGCGCGTGGCTACGTCACCAAGGCGAGTGCCCCCGAAGTGCTGGTCGAGGCCGTGCGACTCGTGGCGGCGGGCAAGCTCTTCATCAGCCACGACATGGCGCAGGAACTGGCGGTGCAGATGCTGCCCGGCAACGAGAATCCGCTCCAGGGGTTGTCCCCGCGGGAGTTCGAGGTCTTCCGGTTGCTCGTCGCCGGCCATGCGATCGGCGAGATTGCGAAGATCCTGTCGCTCTCCTACAAGACGGTCGCCAATCACCAGTGGAACATCCGGCAGAAGCTGGACGTCTCGAACACCGCCCAGGTCGTGCGGATGGCCATGACCCACGGCCTCCTCTCGCCGGACCATCCCGCCGCCGAGTCGGTCGTGACCGGCGGCTGATCCCCGCGGGCGGGCGCGCCCGCGCGGATCCCGTGTGCATCCGGGATGCTGGACGGGTACGCGTCCGACGATGGCCGATTCCACGGTCGCGGACGCCCTGACGTCCGGCCGCTCGATCCTCGAAGTGTCCTGGCCATTTCTCCGTGGCTCATTCCTGAACACCTCCCGGTGCATACGGGAAAAATTCCCTAACGGCCATCGCCCCCCGGCCCCTAGCCTTCCGACGCGGATGCTCCGTGCAAAAGCGCGTGGGCATCCCCGCCATCCGATCCAGTTTTTCTGGGCAGCGAGACCACGCCGACGGCCCCGTCAGGGGCGCGACGATGCCCTGGACCGGACGACTGACAACAACAACGACATCGGCGTGTGATGCACCGGGATTCGAACAAGGGGGAGGTGCCATGCCCCGAGGCAAGGGCATGGTGTACGGCCGCGCTGACGCGGCGATGGGTGCGCGCGGCGGCTCGTTGTGCCCTAGGTGTCGCGTCGTTTGCTGTTGTTGCGTCGGCCGCGGGCCAGACGACGTCCCCGAGTGGCCTTCCGGACGGCACCGGTCTTGTCGCCCCGACCGTCCGGGTGACCGCACCACGCATCGTCACCCCACTGCCGGGCATCGTGATCGAACGGGAGCAGATGAGCACCAACGTCCAGAGCGCAACGGCCAAGGATCTCGCGGACTCCCGTGCCGTCAGCCTCACCGACTTCATGAACACCAACATGCAGTCGGTGACGGTGAACGACTACCAGGGCAACTCGTTCCAGCAGGATCTCAACTTCCGTGGCTTTTCGGCATCGCCCCTGATCGGCACGCCGCAGGGCATGTCCGTCTACATGGACGGGGTTCGCGTGAACGAGCCCTTCGGCGACATCGTGAATTGGGACCTCATTCCCAACAACGCAATCCGCCGGATGGATCTGATGCCGGGGTCCAATCCGCTCTTCGGTCTGAACACGCTGGGTGGTGCAATCTCCATCAACAGCAAGTCGGGGTTCACCGATCCCGGCATCGAGGCCCGTTACCTCACCGGCAGCTGGGGGCGTCAACAGGCGCAGGCCTCGGTCGGCGGCAGCAACGGCCCCATCGCCGGCTTCCTCGCGCTGAACAGCCTCGACGAGCGGGGCTGGCGGATCAATTCGCCGTCGTCGATCAAGCAGGCCTTCGCGAAGGCTTCATTGAAGACCGGGCGCCTCGAGGCCAGCCTGACCGGCATCCATGCCGACAACCGGCTGGTCGGCAATGGCATGGTGCCGGTGGAGCTTTTTAACCAGAGCCCGACATCGGTCTTCACGTCGCCCGACGAGTCGCGCAACCAGCTGACCCACATCAACCTGCACGCGGGCTACAGCCTCACCGACACCCTGACGGCCTCGATGGTCGTGTACCGCCGGCAGATCTCACAGCGTTCGGCCGGCGGCGACTTCTGGGATGAATGGAGCCAGGCGGCCAACGGCAGCCGGACCGATCCGTGTCCGCCGTCCGTCACCACATCGTTCGCACCGGACGGCGCCACCGAGATCGATGCCACCGGCTGTCCCGGCGTGACGCCGAACGGCATCTTCAACTACGGCAATGCCGACCAGCTCGCGCGCGGTACCTCCTTCCAGCTCAGCAAGGTCGGCGAGACCGGGCAGATCGTGGGCGGGGTGACCTACGACCGCTCCGATGTCGGCTTCAGCCAGCGCCAGCGCCTCGGCTGGATCGGCGACAACCGCGAGGTGTACCTGGACCCCGCCTCCGCCGCGACCACCGGCCTGACGGCGCTCTCGAATGACGTTGTCCGCAACAATCTTTCCGGGCACAGCGCGACCCTCGGCGCCTTCGTCATGGGGATCTGGTCTCCGACGCCCACCGTCAACCTGACGCTCGGAGGGCGGTACAACCGGACGCGCGTGCAGAACTCCCTCGTGTCGGACCGCCCGATTCCGCTCTACCAGTTCACGGATGCGCTCGCGCGCCGCTTCCGGGAGCGCTGTGGTGCCGAGGACGGCGACACGCGAGCCCGCTACTGGTGCAGTTCGGGCGACTACGTCTACGAGAGCTTCAACCCCTCGTTCGGCGCGTCGATCCTGCCCACGGAAACCACGAACCTCTTCGCGAACGTGAGTCGCGGAAGCCGGGTGCCGTCGATCATCGAACTCGGGTGCGCGCGAGATCGCGAACTGGAGGCCGAGTTCGGCAACCAGAACCGTGGCCTGCTCCCCGGCTGTTCGGTGCCGACGGCCCTCACCAACGACCCGTTCCTGCCGCAGGTGCGGTCACGGAGCATCGAGTTCGGTCTGCGCGGCCGCAACGAAGCAGGCAACCTGACCTGGAACACCAGTGTGTTCCGCACCGATCTCCACGACGACATCCTCTTCGTCTCGCTCGGGCGCCGGAACCGGGGCGTGTTCGACACGTTCGGCCGCACGCGCCGGCAGGGGATCGAAATGGGGCTCACCGGGACCTGGGGCAACCACACGCTCCGCGCGGCCTACACGCACCTACAGGCGACCTTTCAGAGCACAGCACGGCTCGTCAACGAATCGAACAGCAGCGCCAACATGGCCGCAGGCCAGGTCGCGGAGTTCAATGTCGAGCCGGGGGATCGCATTCCGGGCCTGCCGCGCGACACCCTGCGCCTCAATTGGTCCACGGACATCACCGAGCGCTGGAACCTCGGCCTGATCATGATCGCCCACGGATTCGCCTACTCCCGCGGGAACGAGAACAATGATCACAGACCCGGAGGCACCGACTCCGACGGTTCGCCGGTGACGGCGCGCAACGATCCCACCATCACGGTCGACCCGGGTCGCAGGTTCATCGGCTCCGGCAGAACCGGCGGCTACGCCGTCTTCAATTTCGTCGCTTCGTATCGCGCCACCGATCATTGGAGCCTCTTCGCGCGGATCGACAACCTCTTCGACCGCCAGTACGCCACTGCGGGCGACCTGGGCCTCAACCCCTTCGCCCCGTCGAGATGGGGCGTCCGGGACGCCAACGGCTTCAACTACAACAGCTACGACTGGACGCATTCGCAGTTCATCGGTCCCGGCGCGCCGCGCGCGTTCTGGGTCGGTGCGACGTTTTCCCTTTCCCCGCCGCGTGGCAGTGCGAACTGATGCGCAGGGGTTCGTTCCCGGCCGCAAGGCTGTTCATGCATCACCAAGTTAGGAGACTAGAAATGAAATTCCAGAAATCGTTGCTCGCCGCCGCCCTTGTGCTGGCAGCGTCGGCAGCCCAGGCGGGCAGCTTCGTCGAGCTGCCCACCAGTGCGCCCCTGCGCAAGACCGGCGCGAACAACCTGAACGTCGACCAGCTGTTCATTCCCACGGGGGCGATCATCGCGACGGACAGCGATGGCTTCAACACGTACGCTTTCCCGTCGAAGTTCACGCTGCTCGCCTCGCGCGAGTCAGACGTGATGCTGGGTGGGGCCATCGTGGGGGACTTCTTCGACTATGTCTTCCGTGACACCACCGACAACAAGCTCGTGTTCGGCAGCCGCCTGGTGCTGGAGGACGACGGCGAAGTGAACGACATCTTCCGGGCGGGCTTCACGGGCTTCAGCGCCGCCGCCGCATGGACGTTCATCGTCGACACCGACCTGCGCGCCTATTCCGCCGCCCGTACCTCGACCGGTTTGAAGCAGGGTGCCGACGTGTTCAATGCCGACTGGGTCAACTTCCGGTCCGACATCAACGTCGAGGAAGGCAATCCCTCCACGGGTCTCTTCCTCGTCAAGACGGATGCGCCCGACTACAAGCTGATCGAGAGCGCGATCCGGGTCTGGCAGGGCGGTGAGGAAGGCCAGAACCCCGAGTCGTACTTCATCTCGGGCTTTGCGCCTACGACGCCGCCGATTCCGGAGCCCTCGACCTACGCCATGCTGCTGGGCGGCCTGGGTCTGCTGGGGGTGATGGCGAAGCGTCGCCGCAGCGCCTGATGTTCCCGTGCGGGGCTGCCTCGCGCGGCCCCGCACATTTTTCGTCAAGAGTTCTTTCGTCAAGAATCGACGCCTCGCGCGCTGTGCCATCTCGCGACGTGGCGCCCATCGAGTCACGCATGACCGAATCTGCACGCACCACGGTGCTGCTCGTGGACGACCACGCCGTCGTCAGGGAAGGCTATCGCCGACTGCTCGAGCGCACCGACGATCTCCATGTGATCGCCGAAGCCGGGACGGGCGAGGAGGCCTATCGGCTGTTCTCGGAATGCAAGCCGCGGGTCGTCGTCATGGACATCAGCCTGCCGGGCATCGGGGGTATCGAAACCGCCAGGCGCATCATCGCCCGGGAGCCCGAGGCCCGGATTCTCATCTTCAGCATGCACGAGGACGTCGTCTTCTCGTCGCGTGCGCTCCAGGCTGGCGCCCGAGGGTATGTCACCAAGTCGAGCGCGCCGGAGGTACTGGTCGACGCCGTGCGGCTGGTGGCCGAGGGCAAGCTCTACATCAGCCACAAGATGGCGCAGGAACTGGCCGTCCAGATGATGCCCGGCGGCCAGCATCCGCTGAACGCGCTGTCTGCCCGGGAGTTCGAGGTCTTCCGCCTGCTGGTCGCGGGGCACGCCGTGGCCGAGATCGCGAAGATCCTGTCGCTCTCGTACAAGACGGTCGCGAACTACCAGTCGAGCATCCGCCAGAAACTGGACGTCGCGACGGCGGCGCAGGTGGTGCGGATGGCGCTCTCGCACGGGTTTCTCACGGGCGATACGACCGGCCTGGAGCCCAGTCACGGCCAGTGACCCCCTGCGGGGTCGATCGGGAATCATTCCCGTGTCGCACCGAGTCGTTCACTTCTGTGAGGTTCGATCGACGACCTCTACAGTAAGACCTGTAGCGTGCTTCACCACGAAGACCTGGGCGCCGAGTGACCGGCAGGCCTGACGCAGTACCCCCGGTATTCGTGACTCCTCTCTCTGCCAGGGCCGGATCCGGAAGATCCGGCCCTTTTTTTCGTGATCCCCTATTCCTGCAGCACGGAAGGGTCTGCTCCCAGTGCTGCCAGCCGTGCCCGATAGACCGCCATCAATTCGCGGATCTCCGCAGCCTCCCCCTCCGGGAAGCGCCCGACATGTTCGATCACGGGTCTCAGCGTGGATGCGCCTTCGGTCCAGCGGTTCAAGGCGGCGAGAGCGCGCGCGAGTTCGACGCGACGGCGGCTGACCGCGACCGGATCGGTGATGCGGGCATCCGCCGCCAGGTCCAGGGATTCCGTCAATGCCGGGGCCGCCTCGCCGAAGCGCGCCTTGCGGCGATAGAAGACGCCGAGTTCGTACAGGGCATCCGACTGCTCGGCCTTGCCGAGGGATGCGCGGGCGCGGTGCAACGCCGACACGTAGTAGGCCTCGGCGTTCGTGCCGCTGCCATCGGCTTCCGCCTCGATGGCCGCTTTCCGGTACTTCTCGAAGAGGGCGTTGTCGGAACTGCATCCGGTCGCCAGCACAGCGGCGAGTCCCATGATGCAGACCGGCAGGGTGACGGCGCGACGGCGAGGGGCGACATTCATGCGGGATCCTCGTGGATGGTGGACTGGCAACCCGACGCGGGTAGGGCGCGACGAGTGTACCGACGGTCGGCAGATGCCGCGATCTCCCGCCACCGGGCGGGATAGAATCGATCGGGACCCCACCACGGACGCCGCCTTGAAGCTGGAACGCATCCGCATCGAATTCGACATGGAGCAGGACCGCCTGCTCATGTTCATCCTGATCCACGGCGCCGCCGAGGTGCGGCTCTGGCTCACGCGTCGCTGCGTGAAGCGCTTCTGGGTTGCCATGCAGAAGATGGCGGAGTGGAAGCCCGAGATCCAGCGCCAGCCCACCCCCGAAGCCCGCAGCGCTGTCCTGCAGTTCGAACACGAGAAGGCCCTGCGCGAGGTGAAGTTCTCCCGGCAGGAAGCCGAGCCGCCCGAGACTGCGCCGCGGGCGCAGCCCCTCGGGCCGGATCCCTTGCTCGTGACGCGCATCCAGGCCCGACGGGAGCCCGATGGCCGCACGCTGATCGCGCTGCTTCCGGCCGACGGGCAGGGGGCGCACCTCACGCTGAGCGAGAGCCTGCTGCACGGGCTCATGAAACTGCTGCAGCAGGCCGTCGTGAAGGCCGAATGGGATCTCGTGCTGGAGCTGCCGCAGGTGGACCTGTCGGTTCCCGGCGAGGAGGGGGCGCGAACACTCAACTAGCCGCACCCGCATCGATGTTCACCCTCAACGTCCGCGCCGGACCTCGTCCGATCGCGGCACCGACGATGATCCGCCGGCCACCCGGACGGGCAAACAGGAGGAAAGTCCCATGACATCCCAGAAATCCCAACGAAGCGCGCCGTGGCGCGTGCTCGTCTCGATCCTCGCCGTCTTCTGCACGATCTGCCTGTCGGGCACCGTGCGGGCGGAAGACGCCGCCGACGACATTGCCGTGCCGGTGGACGACCCCGCCGCGGTTGCACTGGGCAAGGAGAAGTACGGCGCGAAGTGCGGCGGCTTCTGTCACGGCAGTGGCGGCAAGGGCGCGCGAGCACCGTGCATCGTGTGCGGCCGCTACAAGCGTGGCGGCACGAACGCCGAACTGGTGAAGAACATTACCAACGGTGTCCCCGGGACCCCGATGGGCGCCTTCGGCGAGGTCTATTCCCGCGAAGAGATCATCGCGCTGGTGGCGTACCTGCGGTCGGAGCAGAAGAAGCGCGAAGCGGAACAGCAGTAGCGGTCTCGCCCGTCGCCCCAGACAGAGCGTGGGTCGGGCTTCGGCCCGACGCGGCGTGTCCAGAAATCGAAGTCGACGCGCGACGATCGCGTCGGGCCGAAGGTCAGCGGCGCGACGTCCCCACTCGACCCCCGCTCACATCCGTTCGTCGAGCCACTCCACCCAATGCTTCACCGGGCGCTTCATGCCGGACTGGATGTGCGTGAGGCACCCGATATTCGCCGTCGCGACGCCCTCCGGCCCGCCGCTTTCCAGCGCCTGCACCTTGTTCGCGAGCAGTTGCTGCGACAGCACCGGCTGCAACAGCGAATAGGTGCCGGCCGAGCCGCAGCACAGGTGACCGTCCGGCACGGGCGTGAGGTCGTAGCCCGCGGCCGTCAGCAATGCCTCGGCCTTGCCGCGGATCTGCTGGCCATGCTGAAGCGAGCAAGGTGAATGGAACGCGAGCTTGCGCCGCGGCTTGCCGGCCACCGCCTTCTCGAGCATCGCCACGAGCTTGTCGCTCTCCGCGGCGAGCACCTCCGTGAGATCGCGGGTCGCCTTCGAGATCCGCTCGGCGCGCGCCGCGTACGTCCCATCGTGCGCGAGATGGTGACCGTACTCCTTCACCGTGGACCCGCAACCGCTCGCCGTCATCACGATCGTCTCGGCGCCACCATCCAGCAGCGGCAGCCACGTGTCGATGTTCCGGCGCATGTGGTCGCGGCCGTCGTCCTGGTAGTTCATGTGGAACGCCACGGCGCCGCAGCAGCCGGCCTGGGGCGCCTTCACGAGCGAGATGCCGATCCGGTCGAGTACGCGGGCCGTGGCCGCATTGATGTTCGGCGAGAGCGACGGCTGCACGCAGCCTTCCAGGACGACCATCCGGCGCGCGTTCGTCGGCGCGGGCCACGCATCGGCATGCTGCTGCGCCGGGATCTTCTTCCGTAGCGCCTCGGGCAGCAGACCGCTGAACGCGCGGCCCGCGGCGAGGGCCGGCGAGAACAGAGACGGCGACGACAGCACTGTCGCCATCGCCTTGCGCTTCACGCCCTCCATCGCCGGGCGGCCCACCTGGTCGTCGACGACCTTGCGGCCGATGTCCACCAGCTTGCCGTACTCGACGCCCGACGGGCACGTCGTCTCGCACGAACGGCACGTCAGGCAGCGGTCGAGGTGCAATTGCGTCGATTCCGTGGCGGGCGACCCTTCGAGCACCTGCTTGATGAGATAGATGCGGCCCCGCGGGCCGTCCAGTTCGTCGCCCAGCAACTGGTACGTCGGGCAGGTCGCGGTGCAGAAGCCGCAGTGCACGCAGCGGCGCAGGATGGCTTCGGCCTCCTGGCCCTCGGGCGTGTCCTTGATGAAGTCGGCGAGGTGGGTTTCCATGGTGTCCGGGCAGGAGGCGCGTGACGATGGGCGCGCCCCGTTGTCGTTGGGGGAGGGCGGTCAGAACGCCGGATGCATGCGGCCGGGACCGAACACGCCGGTCGGGTCGAGCGCCTTCTTCAGGCGCTGGTGCAGGGCGAGGACGCCGGGCGCGAGCCGCTGGATGCCCGCGCTGCGATCGCCGCCGCGATAGAGCGTCGCGTGGCCGCCGGCCGCCTGGGCTCCCGCATGGACACGTTCCGCCGGAAGCGTCCCGGCGACCCAGCGCAGGCTGCCGTTCCACTCGATGGCCTGCGGGCCAAGCCCGAGCGCCGGCGCGGTCGATCGGATCGAGAGTCGCCACAGGGTTGCCGGTTCCGCGAAGAACGGGTGGGTCTGGTCGCGCACCGCGGTCCAGAACGTCGCGTCGTCGGCCATCACGTCGCCGCCCATGCGCGCTTTCGCGGCACTCACCGCGGCACCCGCACCGGAGAGTCGCACCGCGAGCTTGCCATCGAGGTGGAAGGCGGCCGAGAGCGGCAGCGGCTGTCCGGCCCAGCGGTTCAGCGCCTCGATCGCCGCTGTCTCAGCCATGGCAAACGCGAGTGTCGTCTCGACCTCGGGCTTCGGCAGGACCTTCAGCGAGACCTCCGTCATCAGCGCGAGCGTCCCGAACGAGCCGGCGACGAAGCGCGAGAGGTCGTAGCCGGCGACGTTCTTCATGACCTGGCCGCCGAACGAGAGATCGCGGCCCGCGCTGTCGAGCACGCGCACACCGAGCACGTAGTCGCGGGCGGACCCGGTGGCGGCGCGACGCGGGCCGGAGAAGCCCGAGGCGATGACGCCGCCGATCGTGGACTCGGCTCCGAGTCGCGGCGGCTCGAACGCGAGCATCTGGCCGCCTTCGGCGAGCGCCGATTCGACCTCCGCGAGCGGTGTGCCCGTGCGCACGGTCATCACGAGCTCGGAGGGCTCGTAGTCGACGATGCCGCGATGCGCGCGCGTGTCGAGAACGTCGCCCTGGAGGCTCACGCCGTAGAAATCCTTCGTGCCGCCACCGCGGATGCGCAGCGGTCGTGCTGCCGAGGCGGCGGCGCGGATGGTGTCTCTGAACTGTTCGATCATGAAGTGCCGGGGATGCGTGCGGTGTCGGGGCGCGCTCAGAAGCGCGGCAGGTCAGGGAAGGCTTCCTTCCCGCGGGCCACGTGCATCTGGCCGTACTCGGCGCAGCGGTGCAGCGTGGGGACGGCCTTGCCCGGGTTCAGCAGCCCGTGCGTGTCGAACGCGGCCTTCACCGAGTGGAAGGTCTCGAGTGCGTCGGGTGTGAACTGGTCGCACATCTCGCCGATCTTCTCGACGCCCACGCCGTGCTCGCCGGTGATCGTGCCGCCGGCCTCGATGCAGAGCTTGAGGATGCGCGAACCGAACTTCGCCGCGTGCTCGGCCTGACCCGGGACGTTCGCGTCGAACATGATGAGCGGGTGCAGGTTGCCGTCGCCTGCGTGGAACACGTTCGGGCAGCCGAGTCCGAATTCCTCGGAGAGCTGCGCGATGCCCTTCAGCACCTCGGCGAGCTTCCGCTTCGGGATCGTCCCGTCCATGCAGTAGTAGTCGGGCATCAGGCGGCCCACGGCGGGGAACGCGGCCTTGCGGCCCGACCAGAAGCGCAGGCGCTCGGCTTCGTCCTTCGACAGGCGGATCTGCGTGGCGCCGCTCGCGCGCATCACGGCCTCCATGCGCTCGATCTCGGCGGCGACCTCTTCCGGCGTGCCGTCGGATTCGCAGAGCAGGATCGCCTCCGCGTCGAGCGGATACCCCGCATGCACGAACTGCTCGACGGCGCGCGTGGCGAGTTTGTCCATCATTTCCAGGCCGGCCGGGATGATCCCCGCGCCGATGATGTTTGCGACCGCGTTGCCAGCCTTCTCGAGCGAGTCGAATGCCGCGAGGACCACGCGCGCCAGTTGCGGCTTCGGCAGCAGTTTGACGGTCACTTCGGTGACGACCCCGAGCAGACCTTCGGAGCCCGTCATCAGCGCCATGAGGTCGTAACCCGAGGCGTCGAGGCCCTCGCCGCCGAGCTCGAGGATCTCGCCCTCGATCGTCACGACGCGCAGCTTCAGGATGTTGTGCACCGTGAGGCCGTATTTCAGGCAGTGCACGCCGCCGGAGTTCTCGGCGATGTTGCCGCCGATGGAGCACGCGATCTGGCTCGACGGATCCGGCGCGTAGTACAGGCCCAGCGGCGCCGCGGCCTCGGAGATCGCGAGATTGCGCACCCCTGGCTGCACGCGAGCCGACCGAGCGAGCGGGTCGATGTGCAGGATCTTCTTCATCTTCGAGAGGCCGAGCGTCACGCCGTTCGGGTTGGGCAGCGCGCCGCCCGAGAGTCCCGTGCCGGCGCCGCGTGCCACGACCGGCACCTTGAGGTCGTGACAGACCTTCAAGACGGCCGCGACCTGCGCCTCGTCCTCGGGGAGCGCCACGGCGAGCGGCACTTCACGGAAGGCGGAGAGTCCGTCGCACTCGTACGGCTTCGTCTCTTCCGGCAGCGCGAGCAGGCACGGGGCCGGCAGCACGGCGCGCAGACGCGACACGAGCAGCTGGCGGTCGACGGCGGGTGAGGTCGGAATGGCTTCTGGCTTGCCCATGGTCAGCCCTCGATGAGGATGGCGCGGAAATCGTTGACGTTCGTGAGGGTGGGGCCGGTCACCACCGTGTCGCCGGCCGCTTCGAAGAAGCCGTGGCCATCGTTGTTCGCGAGGGCGGCCTTGGCGTGGACACCGTTGGCGGCCGCGCGTGCGATCGTCGTCGGATCGAGCAGCGCGCCCGCGGTCTCCTCGGCACCGTCGATGCCGTCGGTGTCGCCGGCCATCGCATGGACGCGCGGTACGCCGTCGAGGGCCACGGCGAGTGCCAGCAGGAACTCGACATTGCGGCCGCCGCGACCCTTGCCGCGGATCGTGACGGTCGTCTCGCCGCCGGACAGCAGCACGCACGGTGCCTTCACCGGCTGCCCGTGACGCAAGACCTGGCGCGCGATGCCGGCGTGGACCATCGCGACGTCGCGCGATTCCCCTTCGAGCGCATCGCCCAGGATCAGCGGGGTGTATCCATTTGCCTGTGCGACGGCGGCCGCAGCTTCGAGGGCCATCTGCGGTGCCGCGATCATGTGCGTCTCGCAGTGCGAGAGGCGCGGATCCCCCGGCTTCGGCGTCTCGTCGGGCGCCGCGCGCAGATGCGCCATCACCGCGGCGGGCTCGTGGATGCCGTACTTGTCGAGGACGGCGAGCGCATCGGCGTACGTGGTGGCGTCCGGTACCGTCGGGCCGGAGGCGATCACGGCCGGATCGTCGCCGGGCACGTCGGAAATCGTGAGCGTCACGACCTTCGCCGGCGCTGCGGCAGCCGCGAGGCGTCCACCCTTGATCGCCGAGAGGTGCTTCCGGACGCAGTTCATCTCGGTGATGTTGGCACCGCACTCCAGGAGGCGGCGGTTGATCGCCTGCTTGTCGTGCAGGGTCAGCCCTTCGCCCGGCAGCGCCAGCAGCGCCGACCCGCCACCGGAGATGAGGCAGAGGACGAGGTCGTCGGCGGTGAGTCCTTTCACCATGTTGAGGATCCGCTCGGCGGCCTCGCGTCCGGCGAGGTCGGGCACCGGGTGCGCGGCTTCCACGATCTCGATGGTGCGCGTCGGCACGCTGTGCCCGTAGCGCGTCACGACCAGCCCCTCCAGCGGACCGCCGGTCCAGTGGTCCTCGACGGCCTTCGCCATGGCGGCCGAGGCCTTGCCCGCGCCCACGACGATCGTCCGGCCTTTCGGGGGCTTCGGCAGGAACGGCGGGATGCAGCGGTCCGGCAGCGCGGAGGCGACGGCGGCATCGAACATCTGCCGCAGGAGTTGTCGGGGAGCAAGGGCCATGGCGGGCGGGGCGTCCGGAGGGCGGTCGGAAGAGGGTGGAGTTTACTTGTCCGCAGCGGTCGCCGGCACCGCAGGACGTGCATCGGCCAGGACGGACAGCAGGATCCCGGCCAGCAGCACGCCGAAGCCGACGAGTTGCCCCGTTCCCACCTTCTCGTCGAACAGCAGCCACGCGAGGAGGGCGGAGCCCAGCGGCTCGCCCAGGATCGCCACCGCCACGACCGGCGCCGGCAGATGTCGCACCGCGTAGTTGAAGGCGGTGTGCCCGACGAGCTGTGGGCCGAGGGCCAGTGCCGTCACGAACCCGAGGGCCGCCAGGGACAGGGCGAGGTTCTCGCCGGCGGCCACGGCCATCGCGAGCAGTGCCACGGCCGCCACTGCGTAGACGGTCCAGACATAGGCGAGCAGCGACAGGCGGTCCCGCAGACGCCGTCCGAGCAGGAGGTAGATCGACGCGGCCAGGGCGCCGGCGAGGGCCAGCGCATTGCCCAGCAGCGGCGACGGCGCGGCATCCGAGGCCGGCCCCTGCGCGCTGAAGACGAGCGCACTGCCGGCCATCGCGAGCGCGATCCCGCCCATCATGACGTTGCCCGGCCGCTCCCGCAGCACCAGCCACGAGAGGAGCCCGACCCACACCGGGTTGGTCGTGACGAGCACCGCGCTGCTCGCCACCGAGGTGTAGGCGAGCGAACTGATCCAGGTGGCGAAGTGCAGGGCGAGGACGACCCCGCACGTGATGAGGAGCGTACGGTCGGTGCCCGAGAGCCGCGGGAGATCGTTCCGGAGGCGACCCCATGCGAACGGCGCGAGGACGATCGAGGCAATCGTGAGGCGCAGCGCGGCGATGGCGAGGGGCCCGGCGCCGTCCTGCATCGCGTAGCGGATGAGGATGGAGGCAGAGGCGACCACCAGCACGCCGATCGCGAGCACGGCGTGTGGCAGCCAGGTGCGCCCGGTCACCGCGGCAACGCTCCGCGGCGGCGTCAGCGCCAGCGCGCCATCCAACCGAGACCGTCCTCGGTCCTGCCCGCGGGACGGTACTCGCAGCCGATCCAGCCCTGGTAGCCGATGCGGTCGATGTGTCCGAACAGGAAGTCGTAGTTGATCTCGCCGGTGCCCGGCTCGTGGCGGCCGGGGGTGTCGGCGAGCTGCATGTGGCCGATGCTCGCGAGGTGCTTCGCGATCGTGGGGGCCAGGTCGCCCTCCATGATCTGCATGTGGTAGATGTCGTACTGGAACTTGATGTTGGGCGCGCCGGCGTAGTGGAGGATGTCGATCGCCTGGTCCGACGTGTTCAGGTAGAAGCCGGGGATGTCGCGGGTGTTGATCGCCTCGATCAGCACATCGATGCCGTGCTTCGCGGTCTCGGCGGCGGCGAACCGCAGGCTGGCGAGGTAGGCCTCGCGCATCGTCTCCTCGTTCAGGCCGCAGGGCTTCAGGCCGGCCATCACGTGCAGCTGCTTTACCCCCAGCACCTTCGCGTACTCGAGCGCCTTGCCGACGCCGTCCTGGAATTCGCCGAAACGCGATGGATCGCAGGCCGTGCCGCGGTCACCGGCCGCGAAGTCTCCCGGCGGCATGTTGAACAGCACCATCGCGAGGTTGTGCTGGTCGAGCTGCTCGCGGATCTGCGCGGGCGTGAAGTCGTACGGGAAGAGGAACTCCACGCCCTTGAAGCCCGCCTTGGCGGCCGCGCCGAAGCGCTCGAGGAACGGCACCTCGTTGAACATCATGGACAGGTTGGCGTTGAACTTGGGCATGGCGGATCTCCGGCCTCTCGAGGAAGGCCGCGATTATCGGGCATTGGGAGTGCGGTGAGGGGGCGGGCTGAAGCCCGACCCGCAATCCACCTATGCCGTCGCTTCCTCCAGGCTCTCCACCACCGGTTCGAACTCGTTGATCTTGTCGATCTCGGTGCCCATCGCGATGTTCGTCACGCGCTCCAGCATCACCTCGATCACGACCGGCACGCGGTGCTCGCGCATCAGCGCGCGCGCCTCGGCGATGCCGTCCTGCAGCTTTTCCGGATCGGACACGCGCACCGCCTTGCAGCCGAGCCCCAGCGCCACCGCGACGTGGTCGACGCCGGCGCCTTCCAGTTCGGGGGCGTTCAGGTTGTCGAAGGCGAGCTGCACCTGGTAGTCCATGTCGAAGCCGCGCTGCGCCTGGCGGATGAGGCCGAGGTAGCTGTTGTTCACGACGATGTGCAGATACGGCAGCTTGAACTGCGCGCCCACGGCCAGCTCCTCGATGAGGAACTGGAAGTCGTAGTCGCCCGAGATCGCGACGACGTCCCGGCTCGGGTCGGCGGCCACCACGCCGAGCGAGGCGGGGAGCGTCCAGCCCAGCGGACCCGCCTGTCCGGCGTTGATCCAGTGGCGCGGCTTCTCCACGCGGAGGAACTGCGCGGCGGCGATCTGCGACAGGCCGATCGTCGTGACGTACGTCGTGTCCTTCCCGAATGCCCGGTTCATCTCTTCGTACACGCGATGCGGCTTGATCGGGATCTGCTCGAAGTGTGTCTTGCGGAGCATCGTCGCCTTGCGCTCGCCGCACTCCGCGGCCCACGTGCTGCGATCCGTCAGCCGCCCTGCGGCCTTCCATTCGCGGGCGACCCGCACGAAGAGTTCGAGCGCGGCCTTCGCATCCGACACGATGCCGTAGTCGGGCATGAACACGCGGCCGATCTGCGTGGGTTCGATGTCCACGTGCACGAACGTGCGGCCCTTCGTGTAGACCTCGGTGGAGCCGGTGTGCCGGTTCGCCCAGCGGTTGCCGATCCCGAGGACGAAGTCGGACGCGAGCAGCGTCGCGTTGCCGTAGCGGTGGCTCGTCTGCAGCCCGGCCATGCCCGCCATCAGCGGATGGCTGTCCGGAATCGCGCCCCAGCCCATGAGCGTGGGGATGACCGGCACGCCCGTGATCTCGGCGAACTCGACGAGCAGGTCCGATGCATCGGCGTTGATGATCCCGCCGCCGGCGACGAGCAGCGGCCGCGCCGACCCGTTGAGCATCGCGAGTGCCTTCTCGATCTGCGCGCGGCTCGCCGCGGGCTTGTAGACGGACAGCGGTTCGTACGTGTCGATGTCGAACTCGATTTCGGCCATCTGCACGTCGACAGGCAGGTCGATCAGCACGGGGCCCGGGCGGCCCGAGCGCATCAGGTGGAATGCCTGCTGGAACACCCGCGGCACCAGGGCCGGCTCGCGGACCGTGATCGCCCACTTGGTGACAGGCTTCGCGATGGACTCGATTTCCACCGCCTGGAAGTCTTCCTTGTACAAGCGGGCGCGCGGCGCCTGGCCGGTGATGCAGAGGATGGGCACGCTGTCGGCGATCGCGGCGTAGAGGCCCGTGATCATGTCGGTGCCGGCCGGACCGGACGTCCCGATACACACGCCGATGTTGCCGGCCTGCGCCCGCGTGTAGCCGTCGGCCATGTGGGACGCCGCTTCCACGTGCCGCGCGAGGATGTGCGTGATGCTCGCGCGCTTGCGCAGCGCCGCGTACAGCGGGTTGATCGCCGCGCCGGGGACGCCGAAGGCCGTCGTGATCCCTTCCTTTTCCATCACCGCCACCGCGGCCATCGCTGCCGTCATCTTCATGATGCTTCCTCCCGTCGACGCCTCGTGGCGCATGGGAGAATCGTGACGGAACCACAACGAGACGCGCGTGCCCGGATTGATGTCACTTATTCGGCGCACGTATCGCACAGGGGAGGGAAGCCATGGATCGGCTCGACGGATTCCAGCTGTTCGTGCGGCTGGCGGAAACCGGCAGTTTCTCGGGGACGGCGCGGGATCTCGGCGTGTCGCAGCCCACGGTGACCCGCCATCTCGCGGCGCTGGAGGCGCGGCTCGGCGTGCGCCTGGTCAACCGCAACACGCGGCGGCTCAGCCTCACCGAAGCGGGCCGGGTGTACTTCGACAAGTGCAAGGCGCTGCTCGAACTGGCGGGCGAGATGGACACCGTCGCCGTCGACGAGCACACGGCGCTGCGCGGCAGGATGCGCATCGCGACGTCGGTGGCCTTCGGTCGCCGCGTCGTCACGCCGTTGCTGCTCGGCTTCGTCCGTCACCATCCCGAGATCGAGATCGACCTGCGCTGCGACGACACCTACATCGACCTCGTGGCGCAGGGCATCGACGTCTCGATCCGCCTCGGTCGCCTCGCCGATTCCACGATGGCGGCGCGTACGCTCGGGTTCAATCCGTGGGTGATGGTGGCGGCGCCCGCGTACCTCGCGCGCCGGGGGCGTCCCGAGTCCGCCGACGATCTCGGGCGCCACGACGTGCTCGTGTACAGCAGCGTGCACGGCGACGATCACCTGCACCTCGTGCATCCGTCGCAGGGCCGTGCGACCGTCCGGGTGCGCGGGCCTTTCCGGTCCAACAACCTGTCGTCGCTGTTGGCCGCGGCGCGCGACGGGCTCGGGGTCGCGGCGCTGCCGTTGTATGTCGCCGGCGTGTCGCTGGCGGCGGGCGCTCTCGAACAGGTGCTGCCCGATCACGAGCTGCCGGGTCAGGAGATCCACGCCGTGTTCCCGTCGCCGAAACTGGTACCGGCCCGGGTGGGGGCCTTCGTCGAGCATCTGAAGGCGCACTTCGCGCGGCCGGACTGGTACTCGGACGACGACGCGCCCGGCGGTGGCGGGTAGCGCGTACACGATGGCCGGCGGGGCGGCCGATCGTGTACGCTCGAAGGTCTCCGCAACACGGCAAGAGATCCCCATGCGCTTCACCGGCACCGACAGCTACGTCGCCACCGAAGACCTGATGATGGCGGTGAATGCCGCCATCACCCTGCAACGTCCGCTGCTCATCAAGGGTGAGCCGGGCACCGGCAAGACCATGCTGGCCCAGGAGGTCTCGACCGCCCTGGGGCGGCCGCTTTACCAATGGCACGTGAAGTCCACGGGCAAGGCGCAGCAGGGTCTGTACGAGTACGACGCCGTCTCGCGCCTGCGCGACTCGCAGCTGGGCGACAACCGCGTCGAGGACATCGCGAACTACATCAAGCGCGGTCCCGTGTGGGAGGCCTTCGAGTCGGAGTCGCCTGCCGTGCTGCTGATCGACGAGATCGACAAGGCGGACATCGAGTTCCCGAACGACCTGCTGCGCGAACTCGACCGGATGGAGTTCTTCGTCTACGAGACGCAGAAACTCGTGCGCGCCCGGCATCGCCCGCTGATCATCATCACATCGAACAACGAGAAGGAGCTGCCGGACGCCTTCCTGCGCCGCTGCTTCTTCCATTACATCAAGTTCCCCGACCGCGACACCATGGAGCGCATCGTCGCGGTCCACCATCCGGCCATCAAGCAGGACATGCTGCGGAACGCGCTCACGGCCTTCTTCGAGATCCGCGACGTCCCCGGGCTCAAGAAGAAGCCCTCGACGTCGGAGCTGCTCGACTGGATCAAGCTGCTCGTCGCCGAGGACATCCCGCCCGAGGCCCTGCACACCCAGGATTCCGGGAAGATCGTCCCGCCGCTGCACGGTGCCCTCATCAAGAACGAGCAGGACGTCCATCTGTTCGAGCGGCTCGTCTTCATGAACAAGCGGGGACGCTGACGCCTCGACGGTGGCGGGAACGTTTTGGCGCCGGGCGTTACCAACCGGGTCTCCGGGGCCGTGCAGCCCGGGTGGATCCCACGTCGTTCGAGGAGCAGCCCATGAAAGCGCAATGGAACGGCACCGTCATCGCCGAGAGCGACGACATCGTCGAGGTCGAGGGCAACGCGTACTTTCCTCTTGCATCGCTCGACCGTCGCCACGTGGTCGACAGCGCGACGCACACCGTCTGCGGATGGAAGGGGCAGGCCAGCTATTTCAGCCTGAAGGTCGGTGATGCCATCAACACCGATGCAGCCTGGTACTACCCGAACCCGAAGGCCGGCGCCGAAGCCGTGGCCGGTCGGGTTGCGTTCTGGCGCGGCGTCAAGGTGACGGCATGAGGCGCGCCGGTCGTGCCCGATAGCGTACCGATCGTGTCAGCGCCCGACGTCGTGACGCAGCGGTACCGGGCCGTGCGTCACCGTACCGAGCGCCTGTGCGCGCCGCTCGCCATCGAGGACCACGTCCCGCAGCCCGTGGGGGACGTGAGCCCGCCCAAATGGCATCTCGGGCACACGGCCTGGTTCTTCGAGGCGATGGTCCTCCAGCCGAACCTGCCCCGTTATCGCGTGTTCCACGAGCGATTCGGATTCGTCTTCAACAGCTACTACGAAACGGTGGGCGAGCGCGTGCAGCGCATGCAACGCGGCGGCCTCAGCCGACCGACCGTGGCAGAGGTGCTCGCCTACCGCGCGCACGTCGATGCAGCCATGGTGTCGCTGCTGTCGGTGCCGTTGTCGCCCGAACTGGCGGCGCTGATCGAGCTGGGTCTCCAGCACGAGCAGCAGCACCAGGAACTCCTGCTGACCGACATCAAGTTCATCCTCGGGATGAATCCCCTCGCGCCGGAGTACGACCCCCGATCGGTCGGGGCCGTCGACGTCGCGCACGAGCACGCCGGCCCCGGTCCGGTGGCGGAAGCCTGGGTGCGCTGGCCCGGCGGCCTGCAGGAGATCGGTCACATCGGGGATGCCTTCGCCTTCGACAACGAGGGGCCGCGCCATCCCGTGCAGGTACCCCCGGTCGAACTGCGCAACGCCCTCGTCACGAACGCCGAGTACCTTGCCTTCATGGCCGACGGCGGTTACGACCGTTTCGAGCACTGGCATGCCGAGGGGTGGGACTGGATACGCTCTCAGCCGCTCCGAGCGCCGCTCTACTGGTCGCCGCATCCGGATCGACGCGGCGAGTGGCTGCACTACACGCTCGCCGGGCTGCAGCCGCTGGCGCCGGAGGCACCGGTCACCCACGTCAGCTATTACGAGGCGTACGCCTTCTGCCAGTGGGCGGGATGGCGCCTTCCCACCGAGTTCGAATGGGAGGCATTGGCGGCGTCGATTCCCTGGGGCCTGCGTTGGGAGTGGACCGAGAGCGCCTACCTGCCGTATCCGGGGTTCCGCAAGGCGGCCGGTGCCGTGGGCGAATACAACGGGAAGTTCATGGTGAATCAGAAGGTCCTCCGCGGCGCGTCGTATGCAACACCACCGGGCCACGCGCGGGTCACGTACCGGAACTTCTTCCATGCGCCGCTGCGGTGGCAGTACACCGGTATCCGCCCCGCGCGGGATGGAGCACCGACGTCGTGAGCCGTGTCCGCTACCGCGTGTCGTCCGCGGCATCATCGCGGTCCGACGACGACGTCGACGAGCCGCTGGATGAAGCGCTGGTCCAGGCCGTCGTCGAGGGGCTGAGCGCGCCGCAGAAGACGCTGTCGTCCGCCTGGTTCTACGACGACGAGGGTTCGCGCCTCTTCCAGGAGATCATGGCGCTCGACGCCTACTACCTCACACGCACCGAGCACGCCATTCTCCGCAGCCGCGGGGACGAACTCGCGCGCCGCATCGCTCCCGACGATCGTCCCGTGGATCTCATCGAGCTGGGTAGCGGCGACGGCGAGAAGACGCTCTCGATCTGCGAGGCCATCGCGCGGCGCGGGGCGGATTGCGTGTTCAAGCCGATGGATATCTCGCCGCACGCGCTCGAGGCCTTGTCGAGGCGCTTTGCTGAGCACCTGCCGGGCTTTCCGGTGCAACCGCTGTGCGGCGACTACTTCCTGAACTGGCCCGCCACTGCGTCCGGCCGTCGCCAGGTGGCGATGTTCCTCGGCAGCAATCTCGGCAACCAGACGCACGAGGGTGCCGTCGTGCTCCTGCGGCGAATGCGAGATCACCTGCGCCCGGGCGATGCCCTCGTGCTGGGTCTCGACCTGAAGAAGGATCCGCACGTGATCCGCGCGGCGTACGACGATCCCGAGGGCGTGACCGCGCGGTTCAACCTGAATCTGCTCATCCGACTCAATCGCGAACTGGGGATGGACTTCGACGTCGAGCAGTTCAGCCACTACGCGACGTACTCGCCGCTCGACGGCGCAGCGCGGAGCTTCATCGTCAGTCGCCGCCGACAGATCGTGCACAGCCGGCGGCTCGCGTGCGACTTCGCCTTCCAGGCCGGCGAGACGATCTACACGGAGCAGTCGCAGAAATACAGCCAGGGCATGATCGACACGCTGGCCCGGGAGAGCGGGTTCGACGTGCAGTGCCACTTCACCGACGAGCGCGGCTGGTACACGGTCGTCGTCTGGCAGGTGGCCGACGCCGTCGCCTGAACGCCGCCCGCCTACAATGCGGCCACGGACCTCGCCCATCTCCCCGACGCCATGCTCACCGACTTCTTCCTCGAACTGAAAACCGGCGGCGTGCCGGTCTCCGTCCGCGAGTACCTCACGTTGCTGGAGGCCATGCAGGCCGGGCTCGCCGACTATCGCGTGGAAGGCTTCTACTACCTCGCGCGCGCCTGCCTCGTGAAGGACGAGTCCCACTACGACAAGTTCGACCGCGTGTTCGCGTCGTACTTCAAGGGGATCGCCGCCCTGCCGGACGGGCTGCTGGCGATGATCCCCGAGGAGTGGCTGAAGAAGCAGGCAGAGCTGCTGCTGTCGGAAGAGGACAAGAAGCTTGTCGAATCGCTGGGCGGTTGGGAGAAGCTCATGGAGACGCTGAAGCAGCGCCTCGACGAGCAGAAGGGGCGGCACCAGGGCGGGTCGAAGTGGATCGGCACCGCGGGCACCTCGCCGTTCGGCGCGTACGGCTTCAACCCCGAGGGCGTGAGGATCGGGCAGGAGGGCGGCCGCAATCGCAGCGCCGTGAAGGTGTGGGACGAGCGGCAGTTCCGCAACCTGGACGACGATGTCGAGATCGGGACGCGCAACATCAAGGTGGCGCTGCGCCGCCTGCGTCGTTTCGCGCGCGAGGGCGCAGCCGAGGAACTCGACCTCGACGACACCATCCGGTCCACCGCACGCAACGCGGGCTGGCTCGACATCCGGATGGTCCCCGAGCGCCACAACGCGGTGAAGGTGCTGCTCTTCCTCGACGTGGGTGGTTCCATGGACGACCACGTGCGCGTCTGCGAGGAACTCTTCTCGGCGGCGCGCAGCGAGTTCAAGCATCTCGAGTACTTCTACTTCCACAACTTCCTCTACGAGAGCGTGTGGAAGGACAACCATCGCCGCAACAGCGAGCGGTACGGCACGTTCCCGCTGATGCACACCTATCCGCACGACTACAAGGTGATCATCGTGGGCGACGCGACCATGAGCCCGTACGAAATCGCGTATCCCGGCGGGTCCGTCGAACACCACAACGAGGAGGCCGGCGCTGTCTGGCTGCAGCGTCTCCTCGATGTGTACTCGAAGGCGGTGTGGATCAATCCGCAGCCCGAGGACCGCTGGGACTACTACGAGTCGGTCCGGATGACGAAGCAGCTCATGGGTGACCGCATGTATCCCCTGACGCTCTCCGGGCTCGAGCAGGCGATGCGGGAGCTGACCCGCTAGCGGGTCCTTCTGTCATGTGCGGCAGCGCACGGCGCCAGGCACGCGTTGTCGGGATGCTCACTACCGTGGGCCGCTGAGCCGAACCTGGCGGTCGTACGCGAGGTGGGGTCGATGGCGTCATGCATTCGGGAAGTCTCCCGCCGAGCTCCATCGGTGAACGGAACACGAACGCTCCTCCTGACGGGACCAGCGCCGGAGGGTGGCGGGTGAGGCGCCGTCGCGCGTCCGGGTGGGCGCGGGTCATCGCGAAGACCATGGCATCGATGACCCGGCTCGTGATCCGGTCGGGGCGGCGCGCCGTGCGCGCCACGAAAGCGTCTGCCGTCGTCGCGCGGAAGCTCGCGACAGTGTCGGGGTCATGGACGTCGGGTGTCGCCCTCGGCGCCCCCGGCCCGCGTCGCTACCGGTTGTTCTGCCCTGCGGGCGTGAAGTCCGGGGAGCCCCTGCCGCTGGTCGTGATGCTGCATGGGTGCCTGCAGGACGCCGCGGACTTCGCGGCCTGCACGCGGATGAACCAGATCGCGGCGCGCGAGCGCTTCCTCGTCCTCTATCCCGAGCAGGGACGGCTGGCCAACGCGAGGCGCTGCTGGAACTGGTTCGACACCGCAAGCGGACGCGCCGGCCGTGAGGCCGCCTCGATCCTGCTCGCCGTCGATCAGGTGTGTCGGACCCGTCCCGCCGACGCGTCCCGCGTTGCCATTGCCGGGATGTCCGCGGGTGCCAGCATGGCCGCGCTGCTGGTGACGTTGCATCCCGCACGATTCATCGCGCTGGTGATGCATTCCGGCATTCCCCCGGGAACGGCCACCTCGACCGTATCTGCATTGGCCGCGATGCGCGGACGCCGGGACACGATTCCGCTCGATGTGTCGCGCGCCGCGATGGCCGCCGATTGGCCGCCGTTGCTGGTCATCCACGGCAGTGCCGATCAAGTCGTGGCCCCGGGCAATGCTCGTGCCGCCGCGCGGATGTGGGCCGAGGCTGCCGGTGCCCGGGCGGTACCGGCGCGAACCGTGCAGCGCGGGCGGCGCCATCCGATGACCATCTCCGATTTCGCGAGCGCTGGCCGCCTGGTCGCTTCGCTGGTCGAGATCGAAGGGTTGGGCCACGCCTGGAGCGGTGGTCCGGCAACGATGGACTTCAGCGACGCCGAAGGCCCCGACGCTTCACGCATGACGTGGCGATTCATAGCGAGACAGCTCCGTCGCCGCGATGTCGTCTGTGAGGGGCAGTCGAACGCACGGAAATGAGCGTTGGCGCACGGACCTGCGCGAGGCGATGCGGGATTCTTGCTGCCAACGATGCATCCGCAGCGGGCGCTGCCGCGCGTGACCGGACCCGACCGCCATGCGGGACCGGACTGCGGCGCAGATGACATTCCCTCTGGAGCCATCCCATGATCCGACGTCTGCTTTCGACCGTCGTCACTGCCACTGCCGTCGTCCTTTCGGGAACGGCCCCGGCCGCCACGGTCGGCTTCGATTTCTCGAAGCCACTCGAACTCACCGACATCCATCAGACCGGCAACCTCGGTCTGTTCGACCCGTCGCTCGGTATCCTGAACTCGGTGGTCCTGACCCTCACCGGCAGGAACACGACCTTCCTTTCGCTCACCAACACGGCGTCGCAGGCGCAACTCGTGAGCGCCTCCGTGTCGACGGATCTCCTCTTCTCGTCGTCGCTGGCCGGACTCGGCGTACTGCTGGTGAATCCCGTCATCTCGCTGGCCAACACCACCGGGTTCGTGACGATCGCATCGGGGAGCACGGCTTCCTTCGGACCGCTCCTCGATGCGATGACGGTCAACCCGCTGCCACCCGCATCGCTCTTCCTGGGGCTCGGAACGTTCAGCGTGACGTGCGACTCGCTGAGCGGCCTCAACGTCGTGGGCGGTGGCGGCAATGTCGCCGCGAATCAGACAACCCACGCAGCCTGCGGGGCGTCCATTGCTTACGACTACACGCCGACGCCGACACGGCTACCCGAGCCTGGTGTGCTCGCATTGCTGGGCGCCTGCGCGGTCGGCACGGTGATGGTCAAGAGGAGGGCAGGCGAAAGCGTGTAGTGCCGCATCGGCTGCCGCTGCAGCGCGATGAGTGGTGCCTCGACCTGGGAGATACTCGCGGCGGGCGACCCGCTCCGGCGTCGCGCGACCTTGCGAGGTGACCAGGGATGGCGAAGTCAGGGAAGAAGGCGGCAGGGAAGGCGAAGGCGGTGATCCGCCCCGCGGTGTCTGTCATGTGGGACGAGATGCCCGGCCACCACGGCGGCGCCTTCTCGAAGCTCATCATGCGGCCCGAGACCTGCGGCGCGAAAGCCCTCGACTACCGGATCTCGGTGTATCAGCCGCGCGCGTACGTCGCGCCGCACCGGCATCGCATCCAGGAGCAGATCTAGGGAGCCTCCGCATAGCCTGCGCGGATCGCGTTGCTGTCGGAATCGATCGGTGGCAAGGCGCGAGGTGCAGTCGATACTGGAGTATCGACAAGCCGAGCAACACGGCCAGCGATCGATTCCGGCGCAACCCTTCGGGACGGGGCCTTCCGGGCGGCTGACATTGTCGGCACAGCCCTTGTGTGCAATGAGCACACGGCGGGCTGTTCCTTCGCCTCATCCGCCCGGAAGACCTCCGTCGCGGCCGTGCAGGCTATGCAGAGGCTCCCTACGTACTCGATGGCGAGGGCCTCATGGAGATCGAGGGCGAGCGTACGGTCGTGCGGAAGGACGACATCGTGTTCATCCCGCCGGGCGTCGAGCATGCGATCTACAACACGGGACTCACGGACCTGCGCTTCATCGTCGTGACGTCGCCGCCGGACGAGTGATCCGTCATCCGCCGAAATTGAGCTGGCGGGGTGCCAGGTAGCGCCGCACGATCTCGTCCGGCGGCAGCGGTTTGCTGAACAGGAAGCCCTGGTGCTCGTCGCAGCCGAGGCGCTTCAGCATCGCGAGTTGCGCGAGGTTGTCGACGCCCTCGGCGGTGACGCGCAGGTTGAGGCCGTGCGCCATGCCGATGATGGTGGCGACGATGACGTCGCTCTCCTTGTTCGAGCCCAGCTCGCGCACGAACGACCGGTCGATCTTCAGCGTGTGGATGGGGAGCTGATTCAGGTACGCGAGGGACGAGTAGCCCGTGCCGAAATCGTCCACCGCGATGCGCGTGCCGTTCTTGCCGAGCTTGCGCAGGACCTGGATGCTTTCGTCGGCCGTCTTCCACAGCACGGACTCCGTCATCTCGAGTTCGAGCCACGACGGATCGAGGCCGGTCGTCGCGAGGATGCGGTTGACGGATTTCGCGAACTCGCGCGGCTGGTCGAACTGGCGGGCCGAGATGTTCACGGCCATGCGCAGCGGCGGGAGTCCGGCCTCCTGCCATCGCTTGTTCTGCTCGCACGCGGCACGCAGGGCCCAGAGCCCGATGGCGTCGATGAGACCGGTTTCCTCAGCGACGTCGATGAACATCGACGGCGCCACGAGGCCCTTCCGCGGGTGCTGCCAGCGCAGCAGCGCCTCCACGCCGATCACCTTGCTCGACGCGATGTCCACCTGCGGCTGGTAGTGCAGGACGAACTCGTCGCGGTCGAGTGCGAGGCGCAGTGCGTTCTCGAGGTCGTGGCGCTCGACGGCCCGGATGTTCATCTCGCGCGAGAAGAACTGGTAGTTGCGGCGCCCCTTCTCCTTCGCGTGATACATCGCGGTGTCGGCGTTCTTCATGAGCGTGGCCGAGTCGTCGCCGTCCGCCGGGAAGATGCTGATGCCCACCGAACACGATGTGGTCAGCGTGTTGCCGGCGATCTCCATCGGCCGCGCGAGCGAGTTGAGGATCTTGCGCGCCACCTGCGCGGCGTCCTCCGCGTGCTGCAGGCCTTCGACGGTGACGACGAACTCGTCGCCACCGAGACGCGACAGCGTGTCGCCCTTGCGGAGGCAGCCCTGCACGCGCGCCGCGACCTCCTTCAGCAACAGATCGCCCACATGGTGACCGAGGGAGTCGTTGATGTTCTTGAACCGGTCGAGGTCGAGGAACATGAGCGCCACCGACTCCCGGCTCCGCCGCGCGTTCACGAGCGCCTGTTCCAGGCGGTCGTGGAGCAGCAGGCGGTTCGGCAGGCCGGTCAGCGGGTCGCGGGTGGCGAGCTGGCTGATGCGCTCCTCGGCCTGCTTGCGATCGGTGACATCGCGCACCGTCCCGCGATGCCCCATCAGCGCGCCGGCCGCATCGCGCACCGCGACCGCGTTCACCATGATCCACACCGTGGTGCCCGAGCGGGTGAGGACCATGTGCTCCAGGTCGCGGAAGGCGCCGTCCGGCTCGGTGTGCTCCTCGATCCAGCGATCGACGCGATCGGCCTCGCCGGCCGGCATCAGTTCGCTCACGCGGCGGCCGATGAGATCGCGGTCGTTGTATTCGAGGACGTTCTTCACCTTCGGCGAGAGGAACGTGTAGCGCCCCTCGGCGTCGGTCTCCCAGACGAACTCCCCGGCGGCCTCGGCGAAATCGCGGAACCGCGCCTCGCTGCGACGGAGCTGTTCCTCCACCCGCTTGAGATCCGTGATGTCGCGACCGACACCGCGATACCCGATGAACTGGCCGGCATCGTCGAACACGGGGTCGCCGCTCGACATGCCCCAGCGGCCGGTCTGCCGACCCCGGACCACGAGGTCCCGGAAGGGCTTTTGCGCAGCGGTGATCTCGCGATGCTCGCGTTCGGCCCAGGGCGACTCCCAGTCGAAGAGGTCGTCGAATCGCGTCTTGCCGATGAGATCGGCGGGTTCCGCGACAGCGCGTCCTTCCGCCGTCGGCGAGATGTACGTGAATCGCAGGTCGGCGTCCTGCTCCCAGTACCAGTCGGCCGACATGGCCGTGAGGCCGCGGAACCGCTGCTCGTTCGCGCGCACCTTCTCCTCGGCGGCACGACGTGCGGTGACGTCGATCATGATGAGCAGGACGAACGGCGTGCCATCCGGGCCCGCCATGCGCGTCTTCTGCACCATCATCCAGACGGTCTCGTCCTGGATGCGATACGGATACTCGTAGTGGACGTCGGCCTCGCCGGACAGGGCGCGCGTGTCGGTGCCGATGAAGAAGTCGGCGTCCTTCTCCTCGAAGAAGTCGCGGTCGGTCCGGCCGAGGATGAGATCCGGCGTGCGCTTGAAGAACCGCTCGAAGGCATGGTTGACGGCGACGTAGCGATGGGCGGCGTCCTTCACGAGCACCGGGCTCGGGATCGCGTCGATGATGGTGTGCAGGTAGACGCGCGATTCGCCGATGTCCGTCGATGGCGCGTCATCCGTGGTGCCCCGACGGTTCGTGGCCGTGCGGGACCTTGCGAGCGCCTGCCACGCGAGTGCAGGGGGAAGGGTCGCCAGGAATCCGACGACGCCACCGGTCCAGGCGCGCACGCCGGCGGTGAAGGAATGGAGGGCCACGGCTGCCACGGCGGGAAGCAGGGCCGGGAGAAACATCGCGACAACGAGTGTGACGAGCAGATGGTTCGCGGACGCGTGACGGTCGGCCGGAAGGAACCTGCGGACGAGCAGCGCGGCGATCGTCGCTGCACCGATGTCGGCGAGCCCTGAGACCAGCCCGGGCCGGATCGCCCCTTCCGACGCCAGCGCGAGCAGTGCGAGCGCGATCGCGATGCCCGGCCAGCGACCCCAACCCCGGAGGACGACCAGGGCGGCAGCGACGCCGAGGGCCGGGGCGAACGGCAGCGGGACGCCGCCGAAGTAGTCGAGCAGTCGGCCCGCGCCGCCGGCCACCAGGACCGACGCTGCGGCGAGCCAGGTGGAGACGACCGGGCTTGTCCCGGCAGGCTCGAGTGTTGGCGTCATGGCGCGTTCCTCCCGTCCGTCGTGGCGCTAGGCCGAAGGGACCGTCCGGCGGCGGCGATCCCCCGACAGCGGCGGCGCGGCCTTCAGGACTTCGTCGATCGTCGTGACGCCCTGGGCCACCTTCAGCGCACCGCTGATCCGCAGCGGCTTCATGCCGTCACGGTACGCCTGCTCCCGCACGTCGGCGAGATCCATCTCGGCCGTCACGAACTTCCGCTGCTCCGGACTCATGAGCATGATCTCGTAGATGCCCACGCGGCCCAGGTAGCCGGTCATGCGGCACTCGAGGCAGCCGCGTGAGGCCCACACCTGCTTCGGGCGCTCGGACTGCCACGGGTTGATCAGCATCTTCCAGGTCTCTTCGTCCACCGGCACCGCTTCGCGGCAGTGGGGGCAGAGCGTGCGGACCAGGCGCTGCGCCATCACGCCGAGGATCGTCGAATGCAGCAGGTAGGGCGGGACGCCGATGTCGAGCAGGCGAGTCACCGCCGACGGCGCGTCGTTCGTGTGCAGCGTCGAGAGCACCAGGTGGCCGGTGAGCGCCGCCTGGATCGCCATCTCGGCGGTTTCCAGATCGCGGATCTCGCCCACCATGATGATGTCGGGGTCCTGCCGCAGGAGGGTCCGCACGCCGGCCGCGAAATCGAGCCCGATGCCGTGCTGCACCTGCATCTGGTTGAACGCGGGCTCCACCATTTCGATGGGGTCCTCGATCGTGCAGACGTTCACGTCGGGCTTCGCGAGCAGCTTCAGCGTCGAGTACAGCGTGGTCGTCTTGCCCGAGCCGGTGGGGCCCGTCACCAGCACGATCCCGTTCGGCTGGCCAGTCATGCGCGTCCAGCGCGCCTGGTCGTCCTCGGAGAAGCCCAGCTCGCGGTAGTCCTTCACGATCACGTCGGGGTTGAAGATCCGCATCACGAGCTTCTCGCCGAAGGCGGTCGGCATCGTCGAGAGCCGCAGTTCGACCTCCTGGCCGTCCGGCGTGAGCGTCTTGATCCGACCGTCCTGCGGGCGCCGCTTCTCGACGACGTCCATGCGGCCGAGGATCTTGATGCGGCTCGTCATGGCCGCCATCACCGGCGTGGGGATCTGATAGACCTGGTGCAGCACGCCGTCGATGCGGAACCGGACGTTGCCGGTGTCGCGGCGCGGTTCCATGTGGATGTCGCTCGCGCGCTGCTCGAAGGCGTACTGGAAGATCCAGTCGACGATGTGGACGATGTGGCGGTCGTTGGCATCCACCTGACCGCGACTGCCCAACTGCACGAGCTGTTCGAAATTCGTGATGTCGTTCAGCTCGCCCTTCTTCTGCTGCTGGGCGCCCTGGACCGAGCGGGCCAGGTTGTAGAACTCCACCAGGAAGGCGTCGATGTCCGTCGGGTTCGCCACGACGCGTCGGATGTCGAGGCGCAGTGCCCGGGAGAGCTCCTTCTCCCATTCGCGCACGAACGGCTCGCAGGTGGCGATCACGCACTCCCGGGCCGTGACCTGCACGGGCAGGATGCGGAACCGCGTGGCGTAGGCGTTGGACATCACTTTCGTGACCGCCGCGAAGTCGATCTTGAAGGGGTCGACGTGCATGTAGTCGAGGCCCACCTTGCCGGCCAGCCACTCGGTGAGGGGCTCGAGCGTCAGGATCTTCTTGGGGTTGCGCGGATCGCGCCATTTCTGGTCGGCCACGAGCACCAGGGGGTGTACGGCGACGCGGCGGGCGGGCTGTTTCGCGAGCAGGTCGCGAGCGGCCTCGGGCGTGACCAGAGCGTCGGCCACCAGGTCGTCGAGGACTTCCTGGAGGGTGAGCCGGCGATCCGGTGAGGGGGTCGGGGTGGCGGCGATGTCCATGGAATGCGCGGGATGGAAGCCCGCATTGTCCCTGTTTTCCGAGGTGGCGGGGACCGTTCCGGAAGGCCGGCGCACCACGAGGGTGCGTCTGCAGCCATCACGGGACCCTTGGGGCATCATACGGACCGCCGGACACGGACCGGCACGTCGGACCCATACCAAAAATACTGAACACTGGAGGATCTCCCCATGGAGGCTGCACGCCATCAGGACGTGCTGTTCGTGCTTCTCGGCGCCATCATGGTGCTCGCCATGCACGCCGGCTTCGCCTTTCTCGAACTCGGCACGGTTCGAGGCAAGAACCAGGTCAACGCCCTCGTCAAGATCCTCGCGGATTTCGCCATGTCGACCCTGGCCTACTTCTTCGTGGGCTACGGCGTTGCCTACGGCACCAGTTTCCTGACCGGGGCCGAGGATCTCGTGAAGGGCAGCGGCTACGAACTGACGAAGTTCTTCTTCCTGCTCACATTCGCGGCGGCCATCCCCGCCATCGTGTCCGGCGGCATCGCGGAGCGGGCGCGGTTCCACCCGCAGCTCATCGCGACCGCCATCCTCGTCGGGCTCGTGTATCCGTTCTTCGAAGGCATCGCCTGGAACAACCGGTTCGGCATCCAGGACTGGCTCACCGCCACGTTCGGCTTCGCGTTCCACGATTTCGCCGGGTCCGTGGTGGTCCATGCAGTGGGCGGCTGGATCGGGCTGATGGCGGTGGTCCTCCTCGGACCGCGCAAGGGGCGTTACCGGAAGGATGGCGGCGTCTCGTCCCATCCCCCGTCGAGCATCCCGTTCCTCGCGCTGGGGGCATGGATCCTCACGGTCGGCTGGTTCGGCTTCAACGTCATGTCGGCCCAGACCCTCGACAAGATCAGCGGCCTCGTCGCGGTCAACTCGCTGATGGCCATGGTGGGCGGGACCCTCGTCGCTCTCTATCTGGGACGCAACGACCCCGGCTTCGTCCACAACGGGCCGCTCGCCGGGCTCGTGGCCGTCTGCGCGGGCTCCGACCTCATGCATCCGGTGGGCGCCCTGGCGACCGGCGCCGTGGCCGGCGGGCTGTTCGTCGGACTTTTCCCGGTGGTGCAGAACCGATGGCGCATCGACGATGTCCTGGGTGTGTGGCCGCTGCACGGACTCTGTGGCGCGTGGGGCGGCATCGCGGCGGGGATCTTCGGCGCGAAGGCCCTAGGCGGGCTCGGCGGCATCAGCCTCGGTGCCCAGGCCGTCGGGACACTCATCGGGATCGTGGTGGCGCTGGCGGGTGGCGGCCTCGTCTACGGTGGCCTGAAGGCCCTCGTCGGCATCCGGCTCGATGCCGAGGCGGAATTCGAGGGCGCCGACCTCGCGGTTCACAAGATCTCGGCGACGCCGGAACGGGAGTCCTCGTTCTGAGGTCGGCGGGGAGTCGGTGTGCAGTGCAACGAAAAGGCCTCATGCGAGGCCTTTTTCGCGACAATCGAGAATTCATCGGCCCCGGCCGTAGCGGAGAGCACGCTTGGAGGAACCTGATCTTTCCCGCCTGACCCTGTCGAAGACGCCGGGCAACGGCAGCGTGAACCGCCGACGGCGCGGCCTCCGCCGAGTGATCGTCTGGACCGTCGTGCTCGTCGCGGCCCTGGCCGGTGGCGCCGCGATCGTCCAGCGGGTTCGCGAGGCACCGATCGAGGTCGAGCAGGCATCGGTGACCACTGCCTATCCCTGGCAGGCGGTCTCCGTGCTCACCTCCACCGGCTACGTGGTGGCCCAGCGCAAGGCCGCCGTGGCGTCCAAGGCGACCGGCCGCCTCGAATGGCTCGGCGTGGCGGAAGGCAGCCGCGTGAAGCAGGGCGACGTCATCGCCCGCCTGGAGAACCGTGACGTGGCGGCGGCCCGCGATCAGGCGGCCGCCAACCTGAAGGTGGCGCGCGCCAACCGCGACCAGGTGCGTGTGGAAGTGGCGGATGCCCTGCGGGAGCAGAAGCGCGCGGGCGATCTCCTGGCGCAGAAGTTCATCTCCGAGTCGGCGCACGACACGGCGGTGGCACGCGTCGACAAGGCGCGGGCGGTGCTGCGGTCCCAGGAGGCCGCGATCGCCGTCGCCGAGGCGAATCTCCGCGCAGCCGAAGTGAGCGTCGAGCAGACGCTGATCCGCGCGCCGTTCGACGGCGTGGTGCTGACGAAGAGCGCGAACATCGGGGACGTCGTGACGCCGTTTTCGTCCGCGCTCGACGCCAAGGGCGCCGTCGTCACGATGGCCGACATGGCGACGCTCGAGGTGGAGGCCGACGTCTCCGAGGCGAGTCTTTCCAAGGTGAAGGTCGACCAGGCGGTGGAGATCCAGCTCGATGCGTTGCCGGACCGCCGCTTCCGCGGGATCGTCGCGCGCATGGTGCCGACCGTCGATCGTGCGAAGGCGACGGTGATGACCAAGATCCGCTTCCGGGAGCCGGACCCGCGCATCCTCCCGGAGATGAGTGCCAAGGTGACGTTCCTCTCGCGCGAGGTGACGGATGCCGAGCGGGAACCGCGCGTTGCCGTGAATCCCGCGGCGGTCGTGAAGCGCGGTGGTGCGGACGTCGTGTTCGTGGTGAAGGACGGCATTGCGAAGGCCGTCCCCGTGGCGGTGGGTGCCCGGATCGGCGATCTCGTTGAGCTGACGCGCGGCGTCGCCTCGGGTGACAAAGTGGTTCTTAAGCCCGGCGAGAAGCTCGCCGACGGGGCGGCCGTGAAGCCGCTCGCCAAGTGAGCGACGCCGCCACCACGTCAGCACCGCGGACCCCGGTCGTCGAGATCCGCGGGCTCGCGAAGTCGTACCAGCGGGGCGGCCAGTCCGTCGCCGTGCTGGCGGGGCTCGACCTCGACATCTTCCCCGGCGATTTCCTCGCGCTCATGGGCCCCTCCGGTTCCGGCAAGAGCACGCTGCTCAACCTGATCGCCGGCATCGACAAGCCCGACAGCGGGACGCTGCGCGTGAACGGCGTCGACATCACGCGGCTGTCACAGTCGGCGCTCGCGGACTGGCGTGCGCATCACGTCGGTTTCATCTTCCAGTTCTACAACCTGATGCCGGTGCTGACGGCGCTGGAGAACGTCGAACTGCCGCTGCTGCTCGCGGACCTCAGCCGGCGCGAGCGCCGCGAACGCGCCGAACTCACGCTGTCGATGGTGGGGCTCGCCGACCGATCGAGCCACTACCCATCGGAGCTGTCCGGCGGGCAGCAGCAGCGCGTCGCGATCGCGCGCGCCATCGTCACCGACCCGACGCTGCTCGTCGCCGACGAACCCACGGGCGACCTCGACCGGACGTCCGCCGGCGAGATCCTCCACCTGATGGAGCGGCTGAACACCGAACTGGGCAAGACGATCATCATGGTCACGCACGACCAGCGCGCCGCGGAAGCCGCGCATTCGATCGTGCAGCTGGAGAAGGGGGCGATCGAGCGGGGCAGGGGCGATGCAGGGACTAGGGACTAGGGACTAGGGGTTAGGGGCTAGGGGTTCCTGGCGCATCCACCGAATCGCGAATGGACACTGGGAATGACAACCCGCCTTCAATGATCTCCCAGGTACACGACCACGCCACCGTCCGCACGCGCGCCGCACTCCACGAACCCTAGCCCCTAGTCCCCAGCCCCTAGCCCCTCAACACCATGTTCCTCCGCCTCGTCGCCCGCAACACGCTGCGCCACAAGCTCCGCACGGCGCTGACGCTGCTCGGGCTGCTCGTCGCCATTCTCGCGTTCGGGCTGCTGTCGACGGTCGTGGATGCCTGGTATGCCGGGGCGGAGGGCGCGTCGTCCACGAGGCTCATCACGCGCAGTTCCATCTCGCTCGTCTTCCCGTTGCCCATCACGTACCGCGAGCGGCTCCGACAGATCGACGGTGTCTCGACCGTCACGACCAGCAACTGGTTCGGCGGCGTGTACATCACGCCGAAGAACTTCTTCCCGCAGTTCGCGGTGGACGGCGAGACCTACTTCTCGCTGTACCCCGAGTTCATCGTCGACGATGCCGAGTACAAGGCGTTCATGCGCGATCGCAAGGGCGCGGTCGTCGGCCGCAAGCTCGCGGACCGCTACGGCTGGAAGGTCGGTGACACCGTGCCGTTGCGCGGGACGATCTACGCCGGCAACTGGGAGTTCGTCGTGCGTGCGATCTACGACGGGCGCGAGGCGAAGACGGACACCAACCAGTTCATCTTCCATTGGCAGTACCTCAACGAGACCGTGAAGCGGCTGATGCCGAGGCGTGCGGACACGGTGGGCATCTACATCCTCGGCATCGACGCGCCGGATCGCGCCGCGGAGATCTCCGAACTGATCGACGCGCAGTTCCGCAACTCCCTGGCCGAGACGCTCACCGAGACGGAGAAGTCGTTCCAGCTCGGTTTCGTTGCCATGACGGAAGCCATCGTCGTCGCCATCCGCATCGTGTCGTACCTCGTCATCTTCATCATCATGGCCGTGATGGCGAACACGATGGCCATGAGTGCGCGGGAGCGCCTGCCGGAGTACGCGACGCTGAAGGCGCTGGGCTTCCAGCCGTGGCGGGTGGGTGGTCTCGTGTTCGGCGAATCGGTGTTCATGGCGATGGTGGGTGGCGGGCTCGGCATCGCGCTCACGTTCCCGGTGGCGGAGGCCTTCGGGCAGGCCATGGGTTCGCTGTTCCCCATCTTCCACGTCTCCACCGGGACGGTGCTGCTGCAGATCGGGTGTTCCGTCTTCGTGGGGCTCGTCGCCGGAGTCGCCCCCGCCCTGCGGGCCGGCAATGTGCGCATCGCCGACGGGCTGCGGGCGGTGGCATGATCCCTTTCGGTTTCGATGACGGAGGATGTCAGCAATGAGAAGAACCATCGTCGGGGCATGCCTTGCCGCGATCGGCGCCTCGGCATGGGCCGCCCAGGAGCCTGTCGTCACCAACGACCTCGTGATCGGGCGATGCCAGGACCAATACGCCGAGTTCGGTGTCGAGATGGTCCGCACCTGCATCCGCGAGGACCTCGCAGCGGTCGAGGCGTTGAACGCGTATCCGCCCGGGGATCGCCCGCGTATCGACGCATGCATCCTGCGCGACATGCAGAAGGGATGGACCGTGGTGCGCAATTGCGTGGCGGCGGGGGACAAGCCCGCGGCACGATGAGGATTCCGCTCTCCTACAGCCTGCGCAATCTCTGGGCGCGGCGCCTCACCACCGCGCTCACGGCGGGCGGCATGGCGCTCGTCGTCTTCGTGTTCGCCACGGTGCTCATGCTGGAGCAGGGGTTGCGGTCGACGCTCGTGTCGACCGGCAGCGACGATGCGGTCGTGGTCATCCGCCGCTCGGCAGGCACCGAGGTGCAGAGTGGCGTCGATCGCGTCCAGGCCGCCGTGGCCGAGAGTCAGCCGGAAGTGGCGGTGGGGACGGGCGGTGCGCGCCTCGCGTCGAAGGAGACCGTGGTGCTCATCTCGCTGCAGAAGCGCGGCGGCGGCGCGTCGAACGTCATCATCCGCGGCGTCGGCGAGGCGGGGCTCTCGTTGCGTCCCCAGGTCCGTCTCATCGAGGGGCGGATGTTCCGGCCCGGCACCGCAGAGATCATCGTCGGCCGCAGCATCGCCGAGCGCTTCGAGGGCGTGGGTGTCGGCGACAGCCTGCGATTCGGGATGCGCGAGTGGCGCGTGGTCGGCCGGGTCGACGCCGGCGGCAGCGGCTTCGATTCCGAGATCTGGGGCGACACCGAGACGCTGATGCAGTCGTTCCGGAGATCGATGTTCTCGTCGCTGGTCATGCGGCTCCGCGATCCCGGCGCCTTCGACGCACTGAAGACCCGCCTCGAGGAGGATCCGCGGCTCACGGTGGAGGTGAAGCGCGAACGCGTCTTCTACGCCGAACAGTCGGAGACCCTGGCGCGCTTCATCCGCATTCTCGGCCTGACGCTGTCGATCATCTTCTCGGTGGGCGCGATCATCGGCGCGATGATCACGATGTACGCGTCGGTCGCCAACCGCACGGCAGAGATCGGTACGTTGAGGGCGCTCGGCTTCCAGCGGCAGAGCATCCTCGCCGCATTCCTCGTGGAGGCGCTGCTGCTCGGCGCCGTCGGTGGGGCGGTCGGTCTGGCGGCAGCGTCGCTCATGCAGTTCTTCAGCATCTCCACCATGAACTGGCAGTCGTTCGCCGAACTCGCGTTCCGGTTCGAGCTGACGCCCGGGATCATTGTCGCGTCGCTGTCGTTCGCGATCGGGATGGGTCTGCTCGGCGGCCTGCTGCCGGCGTCGCAGGCCGCGCGGATGAAGATCGTGGACGCGCTGCGGGCCGCGTGAGGCGGGGGTGGGTGCCCGGCGCGGGGCGTGCCTTGTAGGAGCGGGCCATGCCCGCGAAAGCGGTCGATGCAAGGAAGCGCTTCAACCGGAACCAGCGCTTTCGGGGCCATGGGCCCCTCCTACACGGGCATCACCGCGTCTCCGCCTCCGGCGGCGCGTTGTCTGCCCGTAGATCGATCCGGTAGGTCTCGGGGCCGTGGTACACGGCGAATGCCGTGATCAGCGCCATCACGATGATGTAGATCGCGACGCCCCACGGCGCACCGTCCATCTGCACCACGAGCCACGCCGCGAGGAAAGGCGCCACGCCGCCGGCGAGGATCGAGCCCAGTTCGCGGGCCAGCGCAAACCCGCTGAAGCGCAGGCGCGCCCCGAACAGCTCGGCGAAATAGGCCGCCTGCGGACCGAACATGCCCGACACGGAGATCGAGATCGCGGGGATGAACGCCAGCGAGATGATGAACGGGTCCTTGGTGTCGATCAGCATGAAGAACGGGAACGCGTACGCCGCACCGAAGAGCGCCGCGCCGATGTAGACGGGGCGCCGGCCGATGCGGTCCGACAGTGCCGAGAACAGCGGGATCGTGAGGAGGGAGAGACCGTGCGCGATCATGATGCCCGTGAGCGCCGTCGACTTCGGGACGCCCAGCGTCTTCGTGAGATAGCTGAGACCGAACACCGGGAAGAGGTAGCCGAGGCCGTTCTCGGCGAGCCGCGCACCGACCACGACGGCCATCTCCTTCGGATAGCGGCGCATGGCCTCCAGTGCCGGTGACTTGAGCGGTTTCCGCTTCGCGACGGCATCCTGGAACACCGGCGTCTCGGTGACCTTCGCGCGGATGTAGAAGCCGACCAGCACCAGCACGATGCTGAGGAGGAACGGAATCCGCCAGCCCCAGGCGAGGAACTCCTCCTTCGGCAGCGACGAGCAGATCGCGAACACGCCCGCGGCGAGCAGGTTGCCGACCGTGACGCCGATCGGTGCCCAGCTCCCGAAGAGTCCGCGCTTGCCTTCCGGGGCGTACTCGACGGCCATGATGACGGCACCGCCGTACTCCGCGCCGGCGCCGAAGCCCTGCACCAGGCGCAGGAGCACGAGGAGCGCCGGTGCCAGCAGGCCGATGCTCTCGTACGTCGGCAGGAGGCCGATCAGGAACGTGCCGCCGCCCACCATGAGCAGCGTGATGACAAGTACCGGTTTTCGGCCGAGCTTGTCCCCGATGTGGCCGAAGACGATGCCGCCGATCGGTCGCGCGGCGAAGCCCACGCCGAAGGTCGCGAGCGAGGCGAGGGTGCCCACCGTGGGATCGAGCTTCGGGAAGAAGAGGTCGCCGAAGACGAGGGCGGCCGCCGTCCCGTAGATGAAGAAGTCGTACCACTCGAGGGCCGACCCGACGGCCGCGGCCATGATGACCCGGCGCTGTTTCGCATCCATCCGTGTGCTCCCCCATCCATCGTCGGCGCGTGGCCGCGTGGCGTGTTCTTCGGTCGGACTGCCCGGGTGGCGCGGGGCAGGTGTTCAGGGTCGTGCGGCTTCCTTCGTGGTGACGCGCAGGAGCGTCCGCGGATCGTCCGGATCCGTGAGGGTGGCGCTGTGGAGCATGGCGGCGTTGTCCCAGACCACGACGTCGCCCACGCCGTACTTCACGCGGTGCTGGTACTGCGGCTGGGTGGAATGGGCGGCGAGGGATCTGAGGAGGTCGAGCGCGTCGGCGTCGTCCATGCCGTCGATGCCGAAGGACGTGCCCGACACGGCATAGAGCGCCTTGCGGCCGGTGATCGGGTGACGCCGCACCAGCGGGTGCCGCACGACGCGGATCTCGCGCTTCTCGATCTGTGCGTCGCCCAGCGGATGCGCCTTCTCGCGCGAGGCCGGGTCCATGTCGTCGCGGTTCCCGTACAGGTGCAGGCCGACGAGGGGCTCGATGCGCGCCTTCGTATGCTCCGGCAGGTCGTCGTACGCGCGGGCCTGATCGGCGAAGAGAGTGTCCCCGCCGGCCTTGGGCACGGTGATGGAGTAGAGCAGGGTGGCGCGGGCCGGGATCTCGAGATACGAGTAGTCGGTGTGCCAGTAGGTGCCGCCGTCCGCGAGGCCGATCGGGTGCCCGTCGCGACGCAGGTTGGACAGGATCAGGATCTCCGGCAGCTTCGGATGGTGGTACTGGTCGAGGACATGCGGTTCGGGGCGGCCGAAGCGGCGCGCGAAATCGAGGAACCGCGGGGCCTCGAGGCGCTGGGCGCGGATCGCGAGCACGCGGTGCTCGTGCAGCGCGTCGCGGATGGCATCGAACGTGACGTCGTCGAGGGCACTCGACAGGTCGAGGCCGTGGATCTCGGCGCCGGTCCCGGTGCCCGAGGGTCGCAGGTCGAGCACTGCAGCCATCACGCGGCTCCCCGGCGACCCGTCGTCGACGTGTCGGACGGACGGCGGCCCGTTGCCTTGAACAGCATGTCCTTCCTCCCATGGCGCGCCCGTCGGTGCGGGCGTCGTGTTCGTTCGATGTTCGCTGGCGGGAGTCGCCGCGATCTCGGGACCCACCGCGACACGTCGCGGGCGGATTATCGGTGCCTCGGCGGCCGTGCGCACCACTTGTCGAGGGTGCGTTGCAACATCAAGTCGCCGGCGTTGCGGTCTTGGGCCGTCAGCCGGGGGCGGCGACGGTGTCGAAGTCGGGGAAGACTTCCGCGATGGTGGCGACCTCGCCTGCGAGCGGCGCCGCGTAGCCCGGCAGATCGGCCACGAGCGCGTCGAACGCGGATCCGCGCACGAGGGCGAGGAGATCGCGGATCTCGGGGCGATCGAGGGACCGCGCGAGGGTGAGCAGGAAATACTGCTCCTTCGCGATCGGGACGAAGTCGAGACGGAACTGCCGTGCCGGCGGTTCGACGCCGAAGGCAACGTCGGCCATGCCGCTCGCGACGAACGCGGCCACTGCGGCGTGGGTGAACTCCTCCGTGCGGTAGCCTTGGATGTCTTCACGTTCGACCCCGGCGTCGTCGAGCAACTGATCGAGCAGCAGCCGCGTGCCCGCCCCCTTCTGCCGATTCACGAACGTGACGTCCTCCCGCGCGAGGTCGGCAAGGCTGTGGATCGCCTTCGGATTGCCTCGCGCGACGAAGAGTCCCTGGGTGCGCGTGACGAGGTGGATGAGCCGCTGCTTCGTCGGCTGGAGCCAGCGGGCATACCGGGCAAGGGCCTGGGTGCCCAGGTGTCCTTCGGGGACGTGGAACCCCGCCAGGTCGCACTCGCCGCGCGTCAGCGAGGCGAGCGATTCGACGCTGCCGAGGTATCGGAGATCCAGCTGGATGTGGGAGCTCTCCCGGAGCAGATCGGGCAGACGGGCGACGGCGAACCCGTGACTCGCGTGGACCCGGATCGTCGATGCGGCGGTGGCCACGAGCCGGTTGATCTCCAGGTTCAACTCCGAGGCGAGGGATTCCATCTGCGGCCCGAGTCGGGCGCTGGCCCGTTGCTCGGCCCAGAGCAGTTTCTCGCCCAGCGTCGTCAGCGTGGTGCCCTTGCCGCGCTCGAAGCGCACGAGCGGTACGCCAAAGAATCCATTCCATCCCTCGAGCAGGTTCCAGGCGTGCCGATACGAGATACCGAGCTTGGCGGCCGCCTCGGTCAGCTTGCCCGTGTCGTGGAGCGCCGAGAGCATGGCGAAGAGCTCGGAACCCAGTCGGGTACCGGCTTCATTCTCGACGACCCACGTGGGTTTGACCGAGATTCGGTTCATATGCACGGTTCCGCATATTGAGTCCGGAATGGACGACCGCGACGGTATACGGAATCAAGGCCAGCAGGGAAGTGCATATGTTCGATTGTGCATAACCTTGGGCGTTGCCGCACCGACCTGACCGGGCCGGTGCGGTGCATGGCCATCCGACCCATCAGGAGGATTCGCGATGCAAGAGACGCAGCTTCAGCGCGTCCAGGAGGCTGTCGAGCGGTGCCGGGAACTCCCCGGGGCGCTCCTGCCGATGCTGCATGCCATTCAGGATGACCTCGGGTATGTCCCGCCCGAGGCGGTTCCCACCATCGCCAAGGCGCTCGCCCTTTCCCGCGCTGAAGTCCACGGCGTCATCAGTTTTTACCATCACTTCCGCAGCGAGCCGCCGGGCCGGCACGTGATCCAGGTGTGCCGCGCCGAAGCCTGTCAGTCGATGGGTGCCGAACGCCTGGTGGCACGCCTGCGCGAGCGGCTGGGCATCGATTTCCACGGCACCACCCCCGATGGCGCCATCAGCCTCGAGGCCGTCTACTGCCTCGGCAACTGCGCCTGTGCCCCTGCGGTCATGGTCGATGGTGCCTTGCGCGGTCGCGTGACCGATGCCGTGCTCGACGAGATCGTCGATGCGGCCGCGGTTGTCGACACCAACGTCGATGTCGTCGGAGGTGGGCGATGAGCGTCCGTATCTTCGTGCCGCGCGATTCGAGCGCGGTCTCCGTGGGCGCCGACGCCGTCGCGAAGGCGATCGCCGACGAGGCCACCCGCCGCGGCATTCCGGTCGCCGTGGTCCGCAACGGCTCGCGTGGGATGCTCTGGCTCGAGCCGCTCGTGGAGGTCGAGACGCCCGCCGGGCGCATCGGCTACGGTCCGGTGACCGTCGCGGATGTGCCGAAGCTCTTCGACGCCGGGCTCGACCGAGGCGCTTCGCACCCGCTGTGCATCGGCCCGGTCGACGCGCATCCGTGGCTCGCGAAGCAGGAGCGCCTGTGCTTCGCACGGGCCGGCGTCACCGATCCCCTTTCCTGGAGCGAGTACGTCGCCCACGGCGGCAGCCGCGGACTCCGCGCGGCGCTGGCGATGACCGGCGCGGACGCCGTCGCCGCGGTGACCGAATCCGGTCTGCGCGGCCGCGGCGGCGCGGCATTCCCCACGGGCATCAAGTGGAAGACCGTGCACGACACCGCAGCCGACCAGAAATACGTCGTGTGCAATGCGGACGAAGGCGACTCCGGTACGTTCTCCGACCGCATGGTGATGGAGGACGATCCGTTCGTCCTCATCGAAGGGATGATCATCGCGGGCATCGCCACGGGCGCGACCGTGGGCTACATCTACCTGCGCTCGGAGTATCCGTACGCCGAACGCGCACTGATGGCGGCGATCGAGACGGCCCGCAGCGTCGGTGTGCTGGGCGACGACATCCTCGGTTCCGGTCGCCGCTTCGAACTGCACGTGCGACGCGGCGCCGGTGCCTACATCTGCGGCGAGGAGACGTCGCTGCTGGAGAGCCTGGAAGGCAAGCGCGGCATGGTGCGCTTCAAGCCGCCGGTGCCCGCCATCAGCGGCCTGTTCGGCAAGCCGACCGTGCTCAACAACGTGATCACGTTCGCGTCGATCCCGATCATCTTCGATCGCGGTGCAGCCTTCTATCGCGACTACGGCCGTGGCCGGTCACGCGGCACGCTGCCCATCCAGCTGGCCGGCAACATCAAGCAGGGTGGTCTCGTCGAGAAGGCGTTCGGCGTGACGCTCAACGAACTCTTGTACGACTTCGGCGGCGGCTCGGCGAGCGGCCGGCCCATCCGCACCGTGCAGGTGGGGGGCCCGCTCGGCGCGTACATCCCGGAATCGCAGTTCGATGTGCCGCTCGACTACGAGGCCTACGCATCGATCGGCGCGATGGTCGGGCATGGCGGCATCGTCGTGTTCGACGACACGGTCGACATGGCGCGCATGGCCCGCTACGCGATGGAGTTCTGCGCCATCGAATCGTGCGGCAAGTGCACGCCGTGCCGCATCGGTTCCACGCGCGGGGTCGAGACGATCGATCGCATCATCGCGGGCCGCGATCGCGGCGCGCAGGTGGCGATCCTCGAGGATCTCTGCAACACGATGCTGTCGGGCTCGCTATGCGCGCTGGGCGGCATGACACCCTTTCCTGTGCTGAGTGCCCTGAAGCACTTCCCGCAGGACTTCGGACTCGGCCCCGACGGGCTGGCGGCCGCGGCCTGACGGCCGCCGCAAGGAGGAGGACATCATGATCAGCACCATCCGTTGGAAGGATCTCGGCACCCCGGCTCGGGTCTCCGAGCGCACGGTGGATCTCGAAGTCGATGGCATCGCCGTCACGGTGCCCGAAGGGACGTCGGTGCTCCGCGCCGCGGCCGAGGCCGGCATCTCGATCCCGAAGCTCTGTGCCACCGACAGTCTCGAGCCGTTCGGCTCCTGTCGGCTGTGCCTCGTGGAGATCGAAGGCCGCAAGGGCTACCCCGCGTCCTGCACCACACCCGTCGCCGAGGGCATGGTGGTGCACACGCAGACCACGGCGCTCGCGAAGCTGCGCCGTGGCGTGATGGAGCTGTACATCTCCGACCATCCGCTCGACTGCCTCACCTGTGCCGCCAACGGCAACTGCGAACTGCAGGACATGGCCGGTGCCGTGGGCCTGCGCGAAGTGCGCTACGGCTACGAAGGCGAGAACCACCTGAACCAGGCGAAGGACACCTCCAACCCGTACTTCACCTTCGACCCCTCGAAGTGCATCGTCTGCTCCCGCTGCGTCCGCGCGTGCGAAGAGACGCAGGGCACCTTCGCGCTCACCATCGACGGTCGCGGCTTCGCGTCCATGGTGTCGCCGGGGCAGAAGGAAGACTTCATGGACTCCGAGTGCGTGAGCTGCGGCGCCTGCGTGCAGGCGTGCCCCACGGCCACGCTGATGGAGAAGTCGGTCATCGACCAGGGCCAGCCCGAGCATTCGGTCATCACGACGTGCGCGTACTGCGGCGTCGGCTGCTCGTTCCGCGCCGAGATGAAGGGCAACGACGTCGTGCGGATGATCCCGCACAAGGACGGCAAGGCGAATCGCGGCCACTCGTGCGTGAAGGGGCGCTTCGCCTTCGGCTACGCCACGCATCCCGACCGCATCACCACGCCGATGATCCGCGCGAAGATCACGGACCCGTGGAAGGCGGTGAGCTGGGAAGAGGCGATCGGCTACGCCGCCTCCGAATTCAAGCGCATCCAGGCCCAGCATGGTCGCGGTGCGGTGGGCGGCATCACGTCGTCCCGCTGCACGAACGAAGAGACCTACCTCGTGCAGAAGCTGGTGCGTGCCGCATTCGGCAACAACAACGTCGACACCTGTGCGCGCGTCTGCCACTCGCCCACGGGCTACGGTCTCAAGACGACCCTCGGCGAATCCGCCGGGACGCAGGCGTTCGACTCCGTGATGAAGGCGGACGTCATCATCATCATCGGGGCGAACCCGACCGACGGCCATCCGGTGTTCGCGTCGCGGCTGAAGCGTCGCATCCGCGAGGGCGCGAAGCTGGTCGTCGCGGACCCGCGCACCATCGATCTCGTCGATGGCCCGCACGTGACGGCGTCGTACCACCTCAAGCTGCGCCCGGGGACGAACGTCGCGCTGGTGAACTCGCTGGCCCACGTGATCCTCTCCGAGGGCCTCGAAGCTGCCGATTTCGTCGCCGAACGCTGCGACGCGAAGGACTACGCGAAGTGGCGCGAGTTCATCATGCAGGACCGCAACTCGCCCGAGGCGCTCGAAGCCGACACCGGCGTGCCCGCGGACCACGTGCGTGGCGCCGCGCGGCTCTTCGCCACCGGCGGCAACGGCGCGATCTACTACGGCCTCGGCGTCACCGAGCACAGCCAGGGGTCGACGATGGTGATGGGCATCGCCAATCTCGCGATGGCCACCGGCAACATCGGACGCGAGGGTGTGGGCGTGAACCCGCTGCGCGGCCAGAACAACGTGCAGGGCGCCTGCGACATGGGGTCGTTCCCGCACGAACTGCCCGGCTACCGCCATGTCTCCGACGGCGTCACCCGTGCGCTCTTCGAGAGTGCGTGGGGCGTGAAGCTGGAACCCGAACCCGGTCTGCGCATCCCGAACATGCTGGACGCCGCGCTCGATGGCAGCTTCCGCGGCATCTACATCGAAGGTGAGGACATCGCCCAGTCCGACCCCGACACGCAGCACGTGACGGCCGCACTGGAAGCCATGGAGTGCGTGGTCGTGCAGGACCTCTTCCTGAACGAGACGGCGAAGTTCGCGCACGTGTTCCTCCCGGGGTCGTCGTTCCTCGAGAAGAACGGGACGTTCACGAACGCGGAGCGCCGCATCTCGCCGGTCCGCAAGGTCACGCCGCCGCTCGCGGGCAAGGAGGACTGGGAGGTCACGGTGATGCTCGCCGAGGCGCTCGGGTACCCGATGCCGTACAAGCACCCGTCCGAGATCATGGACGAGATCGCGCGCCTCACGCCGACGTTCCACGGCGTCAGCTACGCGAAGCTCAATGCGCTGGGCAGCATCCAGTGGCCCTGCAACGACCAGGCGCCGGAAGGCACGCCGACCATGCACATCGACGAGTTCGTGCGCGGGAAGGGCAAGTTCGTGATCACCGAGTACGTGCCGACCGAGGAACGCACCAGCCGCAAGTTCCCGCTGATCCTGACGACCGGCCGGATACTCAGCCAGTACAACGTGGGCGCGCAGACGCGCCGCACCGCGAACTCGATGTGGCACGAAGAGGACCGTCTCGAGATCCATCCGAGCGACGCCGAGACGCGCGGCATCCGCGAGGGTGACTGGGTAGGCATCCGAAGTCGTGCCGGCGAGACGGTGCTCCGCGCGAAGGTCACGGAGCGCATGCAGCCGGGCGTCGTCTACACGACGTTCCACTTCCCCGAGTCGGGCGCCAACGTCATCACGACGGACAACTCCGACTGGGCCACGAACTGCCCCGAGTACAAGGTGACCGCGGTGCAGGTGGAACCGGTCACGCAGCCGTCGGAATGGCAGCGGCGCTTCCGCGAGTTCAGCGAGACGCAGGCGGATCTGCTCGCGAAGCGCGACAGCGTGGGGGCCTGAGCATCACCGGCGCGGCACTCCCGCTGGGCGACCTCCGCGACGCTGTCGATGCGTCGCGGAACACGGCCCCCGATGAGCACGGGATCGAAGGTGCCTTTGCGCAGGTGCAGGTCTTTCGCTGGCGAGGTGCTTCCCTCGCAGTCGAGGATGCCGTGGCCGTGGAGGCGCCCTGCGCTTTCGTCATCAATGGCCGCCCGTTCGCGGTGATGCTGGCGTCGCCGTCGGATCTCGAGGATCTCGCGCTCGGCTTCTGCCTCACCGAAGGCATCGTGGCAGACGCCGCGGAGTTCCAGGGGGTCGAGGTCGTGGCCGAGGATCGCGGATTCTCGATCTACGTCAGCGTGCCCACGGCACGGGCCGAAGCGATGGCCGACCGCGAGCGGGCGGTGGCGGGTCGGACCGGTTGCGGGCTGTGCGGTGAGCGGATGCTGGAGAACGCCGTGCGGGCCGCGCCGCCGGTCGCGGGTGGCGGTCCGTTCCGGGTCGCGGCGTTGCAGGCCGCGGTCGGGGCAGTCGAGGCCCGGCAGGTGCTCAATCGGATGACGGGCGCCGTGCACGCGGCAGCGTGGATCGATGACGCGGGCGCGGTGCAGACGATCCGGGAGGACGTCGGCCGCCACAACGCCCTCGACAAGCTGATCGGCGCGCTGGTGGCAGCGAAGACCGATCCGGCGAGCGGGTTCGTTTTCGTGACGAGCCGCGCGAGCTACGAAATGGTTCACAAGGCCGCGATGTTCGGCGCGCCCATGCTGGCTGCGGTTTCCGCGCCGACGGCGCTTGCCGTGGAGATGGCGCATGCCGCCAATCTCACACTGATCGGATTCGCACGACCCGGTCGGCATTCGGTGTATTCGTGCGCACAACGACTGATCGACTAGGACGGACCCCCATGGAGATACAGCGCCTCGTCCACATGGCGAACGACATCGCCCGCTTCTTCCAGGCGGAGCCCGATCACGCGGAAGCGGTGAGCGGCATCGCAACACACATCACCCGGTTCTGGGACCCCCGCATGCGACGCGAGATCCTCGCGCACGTGGCGACGGGGAACGGTGAAGGGCTGACGGATCTGGCTCTCGAAGCGGTGAAGCAGTTGAAGGTGCCGGCGCAGCAGGTTTGATGGCCGGCGGGTTGGGGCTCGAAGAAGGGCCACGACCGTGACCAGCGCTTTCGCGGGCATGGCCCGCTCCTACAGTTCGTGGCGCGCGATCGAAGCGGCGGTCTTGTAGGAGGGGCCCATGGCCCCGAAAGCGGTGAATGCAAGGAAACGCGTCAACCGGAACACGCGCTTTCGCGGCCATGGGCCGCTCCTACGAGATCAAGGGTCGTCGGAGCCCCTCAATCCTCCCGCCGCAGATGCGGGAACAGGATCACGTCGCGGATGCTCGGGCTGTCGGTGAGCAGCATGACCAGCCGGTCGATGCCGATCCCTTCACCCGCGGTGGGCGGCAGCCCGTACTCCAGCGCCCGCAGGTAGTCCGCGTCGAAATACATCGCTTCCTCGTCCCCGGCTTCCTTGGCCCTGGCCTGCTCGGCGAAACGTGCGGCCTGATCTTCGGGGTCGTTCAGCTCCGAGAAGCCGTTGGCGATTTCGCGGCCCGTGATGAACAACTCGAATCGATCGGTGATGCTCGGATCGGCGTCGTTGGCCCGCGCGAGCGGCGAGACGTCGGTCGGGTGCGCCACGATGAAGGTCGGCTGGATCAGCTTGTCCTCGGTGGTCTTCTCGAAAAGCTTCAACTGGAGCAGGCCGACGCCATCGGTGGGGAACACCTCGACCTGGAAGGCTTCGAGGGCGCGACGCAGGTACTCGGGCTGCGCGAGATCGTCCAGGCCGTGGTGCGGGTGGTACTGGTGGATCGCCTCGGCCATCGTGAGCCGGTCGAAGGGCTTGCCGAGGTCGATCTGCGTGCCCTGGTAGGTGACCGTCGTGGTGCCGAGCACGCGTCTGGCGATGGTCCGCAGGAGATCTTCCGTGAGGTCCATGAGGTACCGGTAGTCCTGGTAGGCCTCGTAGAACTCCAGCATCGTGAATTCGGGGTTGTGCCGCGTCGAGATCCCTTCGTTGCGGAAGTTGCGGTTGATCTCGAAGACCTTCTCGAAGCCGCCGACGACCAGGCGCTTCAGGTACAGCTCCGGCGCGATGCGGAGGTACAGCTCCATATCGAGCGCGTTGTGGTGCGTCACGAACGGACGCGCCGCCGCCCCGCCGGGGATCGGATGCATCATCGGCGTCTCGACTTCGAGATATCCGCGACCCACATAGAACTCCCGGATCGCCTGCACGATCTGCGAGCGCTTCACGAACACCGCGCGCGAGTCCGGATTCGTGATGAGGTCCACGTACCGCTGGCGGTACTTCTGTTCCTGGTCGGTGAGGCCGTGGAACTTTTCCGGCAGCGGCCGCAGCGACTTCGACAGCAGGCGCAGGCCGGTCACCTTCACTGTCAGCTCGCCGGTGCGCGTGCGGAAGAGCGTGCCTTCGGCGCCGAGAATGTCGCCGAGATCCCAGTGCTTGAAGGCGTCGTGCAGTTCGACGCCCGTGACGTCGTTCGTGACGTAGATCTGGATGCGGCCCGACATGTCCTGGAGCGTCGCGAAGCTCGCCTTGCCCATCACCCGTTTGAGCATCATCCGGCCCGCGAGGCACACCGACACGGGGGTCGCCTCGAGGTCCTCGTTCGTGCGGCCCTCGCCGGTGCGATGGAGGTCCGCGGCGAGATCCGCGCGCCGGAAGTCGTTCGGGAACGCGGGGCCATGCGTGCGCAATGCAGTGAGTTTCGCGCGGCGCTCGGCGATGATCTGATTGGTGTCGAGAGGCTGGGGCGTGGGCGCGTCGGTCATGATCTCGGGGGCTGGGGGCTGGGGGCTAGGAAAG
>VYME01000092.1_pt1 | contig 114082 bp, 113 predicted proteins | sample 5115281 | NCBI WGS metagenome assembly VYME01 (sample SAMN12291780, study PRJNA351875) | freshwater metagenome | isolation source: freshwater lake | place: USA: Michigan, Wintergreen Lake | collected 2013-08-08
CGCTGATCTTCACGTACATGTGGGCAGGCCCCCACCACCTGCACTACACGGCGCTGCCCGACTGGGCGCAGTCCGTCGGCATGGTGTTCTCGCTGATCCTGCTGGCGCCGTCGTGGGGCGGGATGATCAACGGGATCATGACCCTCTCGGGTGCCTGGCACAAACTGCGCACCGACCCGATCCTGAAGTTCCTGATCACGTCGCTCTCCTTCTACGGGATGTCCACGTTCGAAGGCCCGATGATGTCCATCAAGACGGTGAACTCGCTCTCGCACTACACCGACTGGACCATCGGTCACGTGCACTCGGGCGCGCTGGGCTGGGTGGCCATGATCTCGATCGGCAGCCTGTACTACATGATCCCGCGCCTCTTCGGGAAGTCCGAGATGCACAGCATCCGGCTGATCACGCTCCACTTCTGGGTCGCGACCATCGGCGTGGTGCTCTACATCGCGGCCATGTGGATCGCCGGAGTGATGCAGGGCCTCATGTGGCGCGCGGTGAATCCGGACGGCACGCTCACGTACTCGTTCGTCGAGAGCGTGAAGGCGACCTACCCGTTCTACGCGATCCGGCTGCTCGGCGGCACGATGTTCCTGAGCGGCATGTTCATCATGGCCTACAACGTGTGGCGCACGGTCGTCGGTGCGAAGGCAGTGGACGCGCCGATCATGCGCCCCGCGGCCGCGCACTGACCGGGCCAACCAGGAGAACACAGACATGAGTTTCAGCCACGAAACCATCGAGAAGAACATCACCTGGATGATCGTGCTCACGGTGTTGACCGTGAGCGTCGGCGGCCTGGTGGAGATCGTCCCGCTCTTTTTCCAGAAGAGCACCACGGAGCCGGTGAAGGGTGTCGTGCCCTATGCGCCGCTGCAACTCGCGGGGCGTGACGTGTATCTGCGCGAGGGTTGCTACAACTGCCACTCGCAGATGGTGCGTCCGTTCCGCGCCGAGACCGAACGGTACGGTCACTACTCGGTGGCCGGTGAATACGTGTACGACCATCCGTTCCAGTGGGGCAGCAAGCGCACCGGTCCGGACCTGCATCGGGTCGGAGGCCGCTACAGCGACGACTGGCACCGCCTGCATCTCAACAACCCGCGCGACGTCGTGCCCGAGTCGAACATGCCGGCCTACCCGTGGCTCGCCACGGCGTCGGCGGATGCCTCGAGCATCGAAGCGAAGATGCGCGCCCTGCGGATGGTCGGTGTCCCGTACACCGACGAGCAGATCGGCAAGGCGAAGGACGAACTCGCCGGCAAGACCGAGCAGGACGCGCTCATCGCGTACCTGCAGGGTCTCGGCCTGGCACTGAAGAACGTGAGGTGAGCGCGATGGACATCACGATGGCGGATATCCGGTCCTGGATGACGGTGCTCGAGATGGCAGTCTTCCTCGGCATCGTCTGGTGGGCCTACGGTCGGCGCCGCAAGACCGACTTCGAAGCTGCGGCGAGGCTCGTCCTCGATGACGAAGATCTCGTTCCCGCACCGGGTCGCAGACCCCGTGCCGGCGGACGCTAGGGGGAACCATGAGCGATTTCACGAGCGATTTCTGGAGCCTGTACGTCGGGATCATCACGCTGGTCGCGATCCTCGCCTGCGGCGTGTTCCTCAAGATGCTGTCGAGCAAGCGGGTGGCAGGCTCGACGGTCGAGACGATGGGTCACGTGTGGGACGGTGACCTCGAGGAGTTCAACAACCCGTTGCCGAAGTGGTGGATGTGGCTCTTCTATCTCACCCTGGCATTCGCCCTGATCTACCTGGCGCTCTATCCGGGGCTGGGTTCGTACGCAGGCATCTACAAGTGGTCTTCCCAGGGCCAGTACAACGGCGAGCAGGAGAAGGCGGCCGCACGCTTCGGCCCGGTGTTCGACAAGTACGTGAAGATGGATCTGAAGCAGGTGGCCGCGGATCCGGAGGCCCGGGAGATCGGGCAGCGTCTCTTCCTCAACTACTGCGCGCAGTGCCACGCATCCGATGGTCGCGGCAGCAAGGGCTTCCCCAACCTGACCGACGGCGACTGGCTGTACGGCGGCGAGCCGGAGACCATCAAGACGTCGATCATGGCGGGCCGCGGTGGCGTGATGCCGGCGCTCGCTGCGGCGATCGGCGGCGAGGAAGGCACCCGCGATGTCGCCCATCACGTGCTCTCGCTGTCGAACCAGACCCACGACTCCGTCCGCTCCGGTCGCGGCGCCGAGAAGTTCGCGACCGTATGTGCGGCCTGTCACGGTCCCGAGGGCAAGGGCAATCCGGCCCTCGGCGCACCCAACCTCACGGACGGCACGTGGCTGTACGGCGGTGGCGAGTCGACGATCGTCGAGACGCTCACGAAGGGCCGCAACGGCGTGATGCCTGCCCATAGCGAGTTCCTGGGTGAAGCGAAGGTGCACGTCCTGGCCGCATACGTCTGGGGCATGTCGAACAGCGGTGGTGCGGGCAAGTAGCCGCGCTCGAGGGGTCGAACCAGGTCATGGACGCGCGGGTGGAAAAGATGGATGCCGGAAAGCCCCTGGATGTCGTGGAGCAAGGGCTCTACGAGATCCGCAAGAAGATCTACCCGCGCGCCGTGACCGGCATGTTCGCTTCGGCCCGGTGGGCCCTGGTGATCTTCACGCAGGTGTTGTTCTACGGGATCGCCTGGTTGCCCTGGAACGGGCGCCAGGCCGTGCTCTTCGACCTGGCTTCCCGCAAGTTCTACATCTTCGGGTTGGTGTTCTGGCCGCAGGACATCGTGTACCTCACGGTGATCCTGATCCTCGCCGCGTACTCGCTGTTCCTCTTCACCGCGGTGGCGGGGCGCCTGTGGTGCGGCTATGCCTGCCCGCAGACGGTGTACACCGAGATCTTCATGTGGATCGAGCGGAAGGTCGAAGGCGACCGGCTCGCGCGCATCAAGCTCGACAAGTCGCCGACGACCGCCCGCAAGATCGGCCTGAAGGCGACGAAGCACGGGCTATGGATCGCGCTCGCGCTCTGGACGGGCTTCACGTTCGTCGGCTATTTCACGCCGATCCGCACCCTCTCCCAGGAAGTCCTCGGGTTCTCGACCGGCCCGTGGGAGACGTTCTGGATGCTCTTTTACGGCTTCGCCACCTACGGGAACGCCGGCTGGATGCGCGAGCAGGTCTGCAAGTACATGTGCCCCTACGCGCGTTTCCAGGGGGTGATGTTCGATCCGGATACGCTGGTGATCACGTACGACCGGGACCGCGGGGAACCGCGTGGTTCACGTTCGAAGAGCGCCGATCCCGGGAAGCAGGGGCTGGGTTCGTGTGTCGACTGCGGGATCTGCGTCCAGGTCTGTCCGACCGGCATCGACATCCGCAACGGCCTGCAGTACGAATGCATCGGCTGCGCCGCGTGCGTCGACGGGTGCGACCAGGTCATGGACAAGATGGGTTACCCGCGGGGGCTCATCCGCTACTCGACGGAGAATGCGGTCAAGGACAAGCTCGACCGGGCAGGATTGATCCGCGGGGTGTTCCGCCCCCGCGTGCTGATCTACACGGGGATCCTCCTGATGGTGCTGGCGGCGGCGGTGACGACCCTTGCGCACCGACAGCCGGTGAAGGTGGATGTCATCCGCGACCGCGTGCCGATGTCTGCCGACAACGGGGATGGCAAGGTCGAGAACGTGTACCGGCTGCAGGTCATGAACACGGACGAGACGGCGCGCCGCTTCGAGGTGACTGTCTCCGGAATGCCCGGCATCGAGCTCGCGAGCCGGGAACTGCCGCTGGAGCTGAAGGGGGCCAGCCAGCGCATGCTGCCCATTCGAATCCGTGCGTTGCCCAAGGCAGGTGACCACGGTTCGCAGACGATCAAGTTTCGCGTCACGGCGACGGCCATCGGCGACCCGGCGCAGACTCCCGTCACGATCATCGAAACCGCGCGCTTCATCGTGCCCTGACACGATGGCGCCGGAACAGGAGAACCACATGAACACGCTCGCGGTGGGAAGCATCAAGCCCTGGTACCGGGAACCCTGGCCGTGGATCCTCATGTCGGGCCCCGCGGCCGCGGTGATCGCGGGGTTCGTGACGCTCGGGTATGCGATCAAGTACCAGGATGCCCTGGTGACGGACGACTATTACAAGCAGGGGCTCACCATCAACCGGACGCTCGCACGTGAACAGGCGGCGGTCACGCTGGGTGTCGAGGCGAAGCTGATGTTCGCCGGTGACGGCGCCGGCGTTCGGGTCTACCTCGGAGGCCGGGAGGATGTGCCTGCGCAGCTCGTGCTCCGATTCGCGCATGCCACGCGTGCCGGGCTCGATCAGCGTATCGACGTCGTTCGCGTCGCGGGTGGCTGGTACGAAGGGCGGCTCGTCCCCATGCATGACGGCAAATGGAAAGTGATGCTCGAGGACCAGGCCGGATCATGGCGGGTGACCGGCATGTGGGAGGCAGGCGCCGACGATTCGCTCGACCTCCGGCCGCAGGTGCGCTAGGAGGCCGCCATGACCGCGCAACGGTGGATCCACATCCTCTGGCCCGCCTTCATCGTGGGAGGCATCGGCGAAGGTCTCTTCTTCACGGTGGTCGACCCGCACGACCTCACGCTCTTCGGCTCGCCACTCGTCGCGAGCCGGGTGGCGATCTACTCCGCGGGCTTCTTCTGTTTCTGGGCGTTCGCGGCTTGTTCGAGCGCATTGACCCTCTTCTTCCAGCGCACGGCGGCGGAGATCAACCGCTGTCCCATCCCCGACCCGACGCAGCGCCCGCCTGGCTGCCCGAAGCGGGAAGATCCCAACGCCTGCTGCGGCTGACGCGCAGGTCGATCGCAGGTCCCGAGCGGACGGGGATTCCCGTCCGTTGTCGTTCGTGGCGTCGCCGATCGTCGGTGGCTATGTGACCCAGGTCACCGAGCCTGTCGGGCCGGGCGCGCACGATGTGTCCCTGTTCGCCATCACTCCATCTCAGGTCCAAGACCATGCGCATGCTTCCTCTGCTCGCCACGCTGGCACTCGCCGGGTTTGCTCCGACCGGGGCGGCAGGCGCCGAACCGCTCGAGACGACCGAGGCAAGCTACCGCGAGGTCGACGTCACGTATGCGACGGAGGCGGTCGTCGAAGCCACCCGCCAGTCCACCATCTCGGCGCAGACGACGGGCCGCATCGTCGAACTGCGGTTCGACGTCGGGGACGTCGTGCGTCAGGGCGAAGTCATTGCGCGGATCGACCCTCAGCAGCTCGAACAGGCGTTGGCGGGGAGCGTCGCGCAGGTCGCGCAGGCCAGGGCTTCGTATGAGAACTCCCGGACCGAACTCGAAAGGACGCGCGAACTGGCCCGTCAGAAGTTCGTGAGCCAGGCGGCGCTCGATCGCTCCGAGGCGGCCTTCCGGGTCGCCGAGGCTGGATGGAAGGCCGCGCAGGCGTCGGCCGGTCAGGCATCCACCTCGCGCAGCTACACGACGGTGGTCGCACCCTACAGCGGAGTCGTCTCCGCTCGGCACGTGGAACTGGGCGAGATGGCGTCGCCCGGCAAGCCGCTGCTGACCGGCTTCGATCCAGCCGATCTGCGCGTCGTGGCGGTCGTACCGCAGTACCGCGTCGCCGCGGTGCGGGCGGGCGCAAAGGCCTCCGTCGAGATTCCTTCCCTCGGCCGCTGGATCGACGGCAAGGCCGTCACCGTGCTGCCGTCCGCGGATTCGCAGACGCACGTCACGCGGGTCCGCATCGATCTGCCGCGGGACGTCCGCGACATCTACCCCGGCGTCTTCGCCCGGGCGCACTTCGCGGTCGGGCGGGAACGCCGGCTCGTGATTCCATCGCGCGCCGTGCTGCGGCGGAGTGAGGTCACCGCCGTCTACGTGGTCGACGCCGAGGGACTCCCACGGCTGCGACAGATCCGGGCAGGGGAATCGGCCGGCCCGCAACTGATCGAGGTGCTGGCCGGCGTCCAACCCGGGGAGAAGGTCGCCCTGGATCCGGTGAAGGCGGGCATGGCTGTCGCGGCTGGCGCCCAACAGGGGAGGAAGTGACATGGCTCACATCGTGATCATCGGCGCAGGGCTCGGCGGGATGCCCATGGCGTACGAGATGAAGCATCTCGCGCGGCCCGGCGACAAGGTGACCGTTGTCTCGAACTCACCCACGTTCCATTTCGTGCCGTCGAACCCGTGGGTGGCAGTGAATTGGCGGATGCGGGACGACATCGAATTTCCCGTGGCCGAGTACCTCCAGAAGAAGGGCATCAACTTCAACGCGGCGGGCGTGAAGCGCGTGCGCCCCGACGAGAACCGGCTGGAACTGGGTGATGGCAGTTTCCTCGACTACGACTTCCTGGTCATCGCGACCGGTCCGCGCCTCGCTTTCGAAGAGGTAGAGGGGCTGGGTCCACAGGGCCACACGCAGTCCGTCTGTCACGTGGATCACGCCGTCGCGGCCGGCAAGGCGTGGACATCGTTTGTGGCGAAGCCGGGACCGATCGTCGTGGGTGCCGTTCAGGGCGCGTCGTGCTACGGCCCGGCGTACGAGTTCGCGTTCATCATGGAAACGGACCTGCGCAGACGGAAGATCCGCGACCGCGTCCCGATGACGTTCGTGACGGCGGAGCCGTACATCGGACATCTGGGTCTCGGTGGCGTGGGCGATTCGAAGACGCTCCTCGAATCGGCGATGCGTGAGCGGAACATCAAGTGGATCTGCAACGCGAAGACGACGCGGGTCGAGGCTGGCAAGATGTACGTCACCGAGTACGACGAGATGGGCAAGGAGAAGCGTCTCCACGAACTGCCCTTCGGCTACTCGATGATGCTGCCCGCGTTCAAGGGTGTCGACGCCGTGGCCGGGATCGAGGGTCTGGTGAATCCCCGCGGCTTCGTCCTCATCGACGAACACCAGCGCAACCCGACCTTCAAGAACATCTACTCGGTGGGCGTGTGCGTCGCGATTCCGCCGGTGGAACAGACGCCGGTACCCACGGGCGCCCCCAAGACCGGCTACATGATCGAGTCGATGGTGACCGCCACCGCGCACAACATCCGCGCCGAGCTGGACGGCCGTCAGCCCGAGGAGACCGCCACGTGGAATGCCCTCTGTCTCGCTGATTTCGGCGACACGGGCGTGGCGTTCGTCGCGCTGCCGCAGATCCCGCCGCGGAACGTGAACTGGTTCTCGGAAGGGCGCTGGGTGCATCTCGCGAAAGTGGCCTTCGAGAAGTACTTCATCCGGAAGATGAAGAAGGGCACCTCCGAGCCGCTCTACGAGAAGCTGGTGCTGCACAGCCTCGGCATTCGCAAGCTGAAGACCTGACCCCTGAACCCCACGTCAACGACTCCCTGGACCCCATGGGCATCTCCGGCCGTATCGCCGCATTCTTCCTCAGATCGCAACTCACGCCGCTCATCGCCGTGGTGGCGATGCTCGCCGGTCTCTTCGCCGTCGTGGTCACGCCACGGGAGGAGGAGCCCCAGATCGACGTGACGATGGCCAACGTCTTCGTGCCGTTTCCTGGCGCGTCCGCCAGGGATGTGGAGAGCCTGGTGGCCACACCGGCAGAGCAGGTGCTGTCGCGGATCGCCGGCGTGGACCATGTGTACTCCGTGTCGCGGCCCGGGATGGCGGTGCTGACGGTGCAGTTCAAGGTGGGGGAGGATCAGACGCGGGCACTGGTGCGACTGCACGACACGCTGGCCGCTCATCGCGACTGGATCTCGACCGGGCTGGGGGTGGGCGAGCCCGTGGTGAAAGCGAAGGGCATCGATGACGTGCCGATCGTGGCGCTCACACTGTGGACAGAGGATCCGGCACGCGGGGCATTCGAGCTGGAGCGCGTCGCCCATGCGATGGAGGTGGAGCTGAAGCGCGTGCCCGGAACACGCGATGTCACCACGATCGGCGGGCCAGGGCAGGTGGTGCGCGTCCTCATCGACGCCGAGCGACTGAACGCCTTCGGGATCACCGCGCGCGATCTGCGGAGCGCCCTGCAACTCGCCAACGCGTCGCAGCCGTCGGGATCTCTCGTGCGGGAGAACCGGGAGGTGCTGGTGCAGACCGGCACGTGGCTCGCGAGCGCCGCAGAGGTCCGGCAACTCGTCGTCGGCGTCCACGAAGGGCAGCCCGTGTTCGTGACCGATGTCGCGCAGGTGGTCGAGGGGCCTGATCTTCCGGCGCGCTATGCCTGGTACGGGACGGGTGCGGCGGCGGAAGGCGGAGCCCGGGGCGAGAGTCCGGCAGTCACGCTGGCCGTGTCGAAGAAGGCCGGCGAGAACGCGGTCTCCGTGGCGACGGCGGTTCTGGCGCGCGTCAAGGCACTCGAGGGCCAGATCATCCCCGACGGGGTGCACGTCACCGCGACGCGCAACTATGGCGTCACGGCCAACGACAAGGCGATGAAGCTGATCCAGAAGCTCGGATTCGCCACGCTCTCGGTGGTCGTCCTCGTGTGGTTCACGCTCGGCCGACGGGAAGCGGCGATCGTCGGGGTGGCTGTCGTGCTGACGCTCGCCGCTACGCTGTTTGCGTCGTGGGCCTGGGGATTCACGTTGAACCGGGTGTCGCTCTTCGCCCTCGTGTTCTCGATCGGCATCCTGGTGGACGACGCGATCGTGGTGGTGGAGAACATCCATCGGCATTCACAGCTCCACGACGCGCCGCTCGTCACGCTCATCCCGGGCGCCGTGGACGAGGTGGGCGGGCCGACCATCCTCGCGACGCTCACGGTGATCGCCGCACTGCTGCCGATGGCGTTCGTCTCGGGATTGATGGGGCCGTACATGAGCCCCATCCCGATCAACGCGTCGATGGGCATGGCGATCTCGCTCGCGGTGGCGTTCGTGGTGACGCCATGGCTCGCCGCGAAGTGGCTGAAGCCCGCGCATCACAGTGCTGCATCGACTGGGGAAGGGCGGCTCGATCGCCTGTTCGGGCGCATGGCGCCGCTGCTCGATGGCGCGAGGGGACGTCCGCGTCGGATGGCACTCTTCGGAGCGATCGCGCTGGCGATCGTCGGCGCGGCGTCCCTTGCGGTCTTCAAGCTTGTCGTGCTGAAGATGCTCCCCTTCGACAACAAGTCCGAGTTCCGCATCGTCATCGACATGCCGGTGGGCACGCCGCTGGAGCGGACCGCTGCCGTGATGCGGGACGTCGGCGCCGAACTGGCGAAGGTGCCGGAGGTCGTGGACTACCAAGCGTACGTGGGTACCGCGGGTCCCATCGACTTCAACGGGCTCGTGCGCCAGTACTACCTTCGGGCGTCGCCGGAATCGGGAGACATGCAGGTGAACCTGCAGGACAAGCACCTGCGGCATCGCAAGTCCCACGAAATCGCGCAGGGCGTACGTCCGGCACTGGAGAAGATCGCAGCGGCGCACGGCGCAGAGGTGAAGGTGGTGGAGGTGCCGCCGGGGCCACCGGTGATGTCGCCGATCGTCGCCGAGATCTATGGGCCGGACTACACCGGTCAGATGGCCGTGGCGAAGCAGGTCCGGGAGAACTTCCGCACGACGCCGGACATCATCGGCGTGGACGACAGCGTCGATGAGGATGCACCGAAGCTGCTGGTGCGCGTGCTGCAGAACAAGGCTGCGATCGCCGGGGTTGCGCCGATGGACATCGTGGAGACCATGCGCATGGGTCTCGCGGGCGACTACGCCACCCCGATCCACGATGGCGACGCCAAGTACGAGGTGCCGGTACGCCTCGGCCTCGCGCCGGAGCGGCTGAACTCCGTCGAGTCCGTGCTCGCGCTGTCGGTGCGATCCCGCTCGGGGGTGCTCGTCCCGCTGTCGGAGGTGACGGAGGCCGTGCCCGTCCGGCGCGAACGCACCATCCATCACAAGGACCTTCAGCCGGTGGCCTATGTCTTCGGCGACATGGCCGGCGATCTCGACAGCCCGCTGTACGGCATGTTCGACATCCGGGCACGGACGGCCGGCATGGCCCTGCCGGAAGGGGGGCGCCTCGGCGAACGGTTCCTCGGCGCGCCGGAAGAGCGCTACGGCGACTATGCGCTGCGGTGGGACGGGGAGTGGACGGTCACCTACGAGACCTTCCGGGACATGGGGATCGCGTACGCCGTCGGGCTGGTGCTGATCTACCTGCTCGTCGTCGCGCAGTTCGGTTCGTACGTGGTGCCGCTCGTCATCATGGCGCCGATCCCGCTCACGCTGATCGGCGTGATGCCCGGGCACGCACTCCTCGGCACGCAGTTCACCGCGACGTCGATGATCGGGATGATCGCGCTCGCCGGCATCATCGTCCGCAACTCGATCCTGCTCGTCGACTTCGTGAATCTGCAGGTGTCGGAGGGAGTGGCGCTGCAGCAGGCAGTGATCCACGCAGCGGCGGCGCGAGCCAAGCCGATTGTCCTCACCGGTCTGGCGGCCATGCTGGGTGCGCTCTTCATCCTCGACGATCCGATCTTCAGCGGGCTGGCCGTATCGCTGCTCTTCGGCATCGCCGTCTCGACGCTGCTGACGCTCGTCGTGATTCCGATCCTGTACTACTCCACGTTGTACCGCCGTGTTCCGTGACTGCGGTCACATAGGTTTCCTCGGCGGGGGACTAACGTGGATCCGTGGCGGCCCTCAGCGGCCGCGGGATTCCACCAGGAGACATTCATGACCGTCAATCGCATCGTCCGTATCGTCGCGGGATTCTTCGTCCTGCTTTCGCTGGCTCTGGGTGTGCAGGGTAGCCCGCTCTTCGTGAGCGCGAACTGGCTCTGGTTCACCGCCTTCGTGGGCGCGAACCTCTTCCAGAGCGGCTTCACGACGTTCTGCCCCCTCGACATGATCCTGAAGCGCTTCGGTGTTCGGGAGGGCGCTGCCTGCCAGTGAACGTCAGGTCTTCGCACCAACGAAAAAGCCGCCCGCGGGCGGCCTTTTCTTTGGTGCGGAGCATCAGCAGGGCTGCTGATGACTCATCACCTGCTTGAGTCGCGGGATGTCGATGATCCGGATGTGCTTCTGCTGGACGCTCACCAGGCCTTCGTCCTGGAAGCGGGAGAACACGCGGCTCACCGTTTCGAGCTTGAGGCCCAGGTAGCTGCCGATCTCCTCACGGGTCATGCGCAGGTAGAACTCCGACGGGGAGTAACCCCGTGCGGTGAAGCGCTGGGACAGATTCACCAGGAAGGCCGCCAGGCGTTCCTCGGCCCGCATGCTTCCGAGCAGCATCATCACGCCGTGGTCGCGGACGATCTCCCGACTCATCACCTTGTGGAAATGATGTTGCAGCGCCTGCACCTCGCGCGAGAGGTCTTCCAGGCGGCTGAACGGGATCACGCAGACTTCGCTGTCCTCCAGGGCCACGGCGTCACAGGTGTGGAACTCGGTGCCGATGCCGTCCATTCCGATCAGCTCGCCACCCATGTAGAAGCCCGTCACCTGATCTCGACCATCCTCGAGCAGGACGTTGGTCTTGAAAAATCCGGACCGCACGGCGTACAGGGCGTCGAATCGATCACCTGCGCGGTAGATGCTCTGGCCTTTCTTGCTGGTGCGACGGAGGCTGATGAGATCGTCGAGGCGATCCATTTCGGGTTGGGACAGACCCACGGGCAGGCAGAGCTCCCTGAGCCCGCAAGTGGAGCAGGCGGTTCTGAGCCTCTCCAGGCTGAGGGGCTGCACAGAGGAAGTGCTCGACATGTCGCGGTCTCCAATTTTCGCGTGACCCTTGCGGGCGTTTGATCCAAGTCAAGCGGCCGGACGATGCGCCGCGTAGTCTCGTACCTGCGTGCCGAAGGTCGCTGCGGCGGGCTGGCGTGTTGCGCCGGCCCCTGTTCAACGCGTACTCGTTTCCACTGGTTCCGCCAAGTCCACGAGTGCGATCAGTCTGACGAATCGACGGGTTGCACCGTTCTGCAATTCGCCAAGCCGTGGTTCCGCCAGCCGCCACATCGATCTCCGGTCCGGACCCGCCGTGGGGTGATGCCCGTTGGCGAGACGCTACTCGTTCGACAACATCCTTCGACAACCACCTCCGACACGAAGCCAATCCATGATAACGCAGGCCTCCCTGGTGATCGACCCGGAAGTGTTGCGGAACTTCGGGCACAACGGTCCACGCTACACCTCCTACCCCACCGCCGACCGGTTTGTGGAGGCCTTCGACGAGGGCAGCTACCGCCACTGGCTCTCGAAGCGGGGCCTCGGCGGGATCGGGCGACCGCTCTCGCTCTATGTGCATCTCCCGTTCTGCGACACGATCTGCTTCTACTGTGCCTGCAACAAGATCGTGACCCGGGACCGCGGGCGCGCAGCCCGGTACCTCAAGTACCTCGAGCGCGAGGCGGAACTGGTGTCGGCCTCTCTCGACGGCGATCGGCGACTCTGCCAACTTCATTGGGGCGGCGGCACGCCCACCTTCCTGCCCCCGGACATGCTCCGGGAGCTGATGGGCATCATCTCGCGGTACTTCAAGCTCGTCCCCGAGGGCGAGTACTCCATCGAGATCGATCCCCGCAGCGTCGAACCGGGAACGATCGCGCTGCTGGCCGAACTCGGCATGAACCGGATCAGCGTGGGCGTCCAGGACTTCGATCCGGCGGTCCAGCAGGCGGTGAACCGCATCCAGAGCGAGGCATCGACCCGGGCTGTGGTCGAGGAGGCGAGGGCAAGTGGCATCCGGTCGGTGAACATGGACCTGATCTACGGTCTCCCCAAGCAGAACGTCGTCGGGTTCAACCGGACGATCGACCGAGTCCTCGATATCGCGCCCGACCGGATCGCGCTCTACAGCTATGCGCATCTCCCGCACATGTTCAAGCCGCAGCGGCGGATCCTCGACGTCGACATGCCGACGCCGGACGTCAAGCTCCAGATGCTGTCCCTCGCAATCCGTCGGCTCGGGGAGGCCGGATTCGTTTACATCGGGATGGACCATTTCGCACGGCCGGACGACGAGCTGGCCGTCGCCCAGAGGCAGGGACGCCTGCACCGCAACTTCCAGGGCTACTCGACGCACGCAGAGTGCGACCTCGTCGCCCTCGGCGTCACCGCCATCGGCAGCGTCGGGCCGACGTACGTGCAGAACGTGCGTACGCTGGAGGACTACTACGACCGCCTAGATCGCGGCGTGCTGCCCGTGATGCGCGGCATCGAACTGACCGCCGACGATGTCCTCCGCCGGACCGTGATCCAGTCGCTGATGTGCCACGGCGCCGTCTCCATCGAGGGCATCGAACTGGGACATCTGATCGATTTCCGGACCTACTTCCAGGCCGAGCTGGACGAACTCGCCCCGTTCGTGGACCAGGGGCTCGTGACCATCGACGACGAATGGATCGCCGTGACACCGCGGGGCCGCCTGCTGGTCCGGGCCGTCTGCATGGTGTTCGACCGCTACCTCCGTCAACAGCAGCGCACGGCCAGCTACTCGAAGGTGATCTGACCGTGCCGATCGAACTGGCCGGCGCGGCGTTCCTGGTGGGTCTGCTCGGGGGCGTGCACTGCGTCGGCATGTGCGGTGGCATCGTCTCCGCGCTCGTCGGCGCAGGCGGGGAGGGCTTTCCACGGTGGAAGCTGCGTCTCGGGTACAACGTAGGCCGGATCGGCTCGTACGCCCTGGCCGGGGCGGTGGCGGGAACAGTCGGCGGCGCCAGCCTGCTGCTGGCCCGCGCACTGCCCGTCCAGATGGTGGCCCTGGTGCTGGCGAACGTTCTTCTCGTGGCGCTGGGCCTTTACCTGGCGGGATTCTCGAATCTGGTGGCCCGGCTCGAAGGGCCGGGACGGCGGATCTGGCAGCACATCCAGCCGGTGACGCGCCGCCTTCTGCCGGCGGACCGGTGGTGGCGGGCGTTGGCGCTCGGCGGCCTGTGGGGCTGGCTGCCCTGCGGGCTCGTGTACACCATCCTCGCGACGGCGATGCTGGCGGGGTCGGCCGCGGGCGGGGCCGCCGTCATGATCGCGTTCGGGGTGGGCACGCTTCCCAATCTGCTGCTGGCAGGGGCGGCGCTCGACCGGCTCCGCCACCGGCCGGGTATCCGCGTCATCGCAGGCGGCCTGGTCACCGGTTTCGGGGTTCTTGGGCTGGTCCACGCAACAGCACTTCCGGAGGCAATCCGGCGCGGCGTGCTCTGCCTCGTCTGACATGGCCATCGGGCTCTCCCCACTGTCGAGCCACCCTGGAAATGGCTCTGCTAGACGCACGCGCCGCTTGAGCTGAGTGGTGCAAACGTATTAAAATTCAAAGCTATCCTGCTTGGTCATGTCGTTGCCCACGGTGTGGGCCTCGTAGCAAGCTCGTAATGAGCGCATGACCGGCCGACTGGCGGGCCGTTTCGATCGGTCAGCGGTGGCAGGAAATCCACACACCCGCGAGCAGTTCAAGGTGCGGTGCCCGTCCGGCAGAGATGCCACGGGCCATCCGCGGGTGGAGGCTCAACCACACTTCAGGAGTTTCCCATGTCCGTCACCATGCGGCAGATGCTCGAGGCCGGAGTCCACTTCGGCCACCAGACGCGGTACTGGAATCCCAAGATGGCGCCGTTCATCTTCGGTCACCGCAACAAGATCCACATCGTCAATCTCGAGAAGACCCTGGTCATGTACCAGGAGGCGATGAAGTACGTCCGCCAGCTCTCGGCCAACAAGGGGAACATCCTCTTCGTCGGCACCAAGCGCCAGGCCCGCGAGATCGTCCGCGAGGAAGCCGTCCGCGCCGGTTGCCCCTACGTCGACCATCGCTGGCTCGGCGGGATGCTCAGCAATTTCAAGACGGTGAAGCTTTCCATCAAGCGTCTCCGCGACATGGAAGCGATGGTGCAGGACGGTTCCATGGAAAAGCTCTCCAAGAAGGAAGGCCTCATGTTCCAGCGCGAACTCGCCAAGCTCGATCGCAGCCTGGGCGGGATCAAGGAAATGAATGGTCTGCCCGACGCCCTCTTCGTGATCGACGTGGGCTACCACAAGATTGCCGTGACCGAAGCGACGAAGCTCGGGATTCCCGTGGTGGCCGTGGTCGACACGAACCACACGCCCGACGGCATTGCCTATGTGATCCCCGGCAACGATGACTCCAGCCGTGCGATCCGCCTGTACGCACGCGGCGCTGCGGATGCGGTGCTCGAGGGCCGCAGCCAGATCGTCCGCGAAGTTGCGGGTGACGAGTTCGTCGAAGTCGAAACCACCGAAGACCAGTCCGGGCAGTAACGCCGGGACGCGCCGACCGTGATCCGGTCGGCGCCCGAGTTCCGGGGCGGCCCACGGCCTGCACCCGATATCGAAGCACAGCATTCAGGAGCGAACATGGCGGAAATCACCGCGTCCATGGTGAAGGAACTGCGCGAGAAGACCGACGCGCCCATGATGGAATGCAAGAAGGCACTGACCGAAGCGGCCGGTGACATGGAGAAGGCGGAGGAGATCCTCCGCGTGAAGCTGGGCAACAAGGCGGCGAAGGCCTCGGCGCGCGTCGCGGCCGAAGGAATCGTAGGCACGTTCCTGTCGCCTGACGGCAAGCTGGCCGCGATCATCGAAGTCAATTGCGAGACCGACTTCGTTGCCAAGAACGAGGATTTCCTGGGCTTCACGCGGGAGCTGGCGTCCCTCGTGGCCAACGGCAATCCCGCCGATGTCGCAGCCCTTTCCGCGATGCCGATGTCCGGCAAGACCGTGGACCAGGTGCGCACGGAACTCGTCGGCCGCATCGGCGAGAACCTCAGCATCCGCCGCTTCACGCGCATCGCCTCGGCGGGCCGCGTGGCGCAGTACATCCACGGTGGTTCGAAGATCGGCGTGCTGGTCGACCTGATCGGTGGCGACGAGAATCTGGCCAAGGATCTCGCGATGCACGTGGCCGCCGCGAAGCCGGTGGCGCTCTCCAAGGAGCAGGTGCCGGAAGTCCTGATCCAGAAGGAACGCGACGTCGCGGCGGCGAAGGCAGTGGAATCGGGCAAGCCGGCCGAGATCGCCCAGAAGATGGTCGAGGGCTCGGTGCAGAAGTTCCTGAAGGAAGTCACCCTGCTCGGTCAGCCCTTCGTGAAGGACGACAAGCAGACCGTCGAGCAGCTGCTGAAGAGTCGTGGTGCGTCGGTGTCCAGCTTCGTTCTGTACGTGGTGGGCGAGGGCATCGAGAAGAAGACCACCGACTTCGCGGCAGAAGTGGCCGCGCAGGCCCAGGCTGCAATGCAACGCTGACGAAACACGGGTCTCGGAACCATGGCGAAGCCAGTCTTCAAGCGCATCCTGCTCAAGCTTTCGGGCGAAGCCCTGATGGGCGAGGATAGCTACGGCATCAACCGCGAGACCATCGAGCGCATGGTGTCCGAGATCGCGGAAGTGGTGAATCTGGGCGTGGAACTCGCCGTCGTGATCGGCGGCGGGAACATCTTCCGGGGGGTGGCCGGCGGCGCCGCCGGGATGGATCGGGCCACGGCCGACTACATGGGCATGCTGGCCACCGTGATGAACGCGCTGGCGCTCCAGGATGCCCTTCGTCGCATCGGCATCTCGGCGCGGGTGCAGTCGGCGCTCAACATCGAGCAGGTCGCCGAACCCTACATTCGTGGCAAGGCGATCCGCTACCTGGAAGAGGGCAAGGTCGTCATCTTCGGTGCGGGTACGGGCAATCCGTTCTTCACGACCGATACCGCGGCGGCGTTGCGCGGGATGGAAATGAACGTGGACATCGTGCTGAAGGCGACCAAGGTCGATGGCGTCTACACGGACGATCCGAAGACCAATCCGGCGGCGACCCGCTACCAGAAAATCAGCTTCGACGAAGCCATCTCGAAGAACCTCAAGGTGATGGACGCCACGGCGTTCACGCTCTGCCGTGACCAGAAGCTGCCGATCTGCGTGTTCAGCATCTTCAAGACTGGCGCGCTGCGTCGGGTGGTCATGGGTGAGGACGAAGGAACGCGCGTCTACGCGTAAGGATTGCGACGGGGTGCCGGTTTCCGGACCGGGAGACCGTCGCGCCGCCGGGCCAGCGGCGCGCATTCATTGGAAAGGGGGCAGGTAGATGATCGCGGATGTGAAAAAGAACGCCGAGCAGAAGATGCAGAAGTCCATCGAGACGCTCAAGTCCGATCTGGGCAAGGTGCGGACGGGACGCGCCCACACCGGTCTGCTGGACCACATCAAGATCGATTACTACGGCACGCCGACGGCCATCAATCAGATCGCGAACGTTTCCCTCATCGATGCCCGAACGATCGGCGTCACGCCCTGGGAGAAGAAGCTGGGCGGTGCGATCGAGAAGGCCATCCGCGACTCCGATCTCGGATTGAACCCCGTGTCCATGGGCGACATCGTGCGCGTGCCGATGCCGCCGCTGACCGAGGAACGCCGGAAGGACCTCATCAAGGTGGTCCGGGGAGAGGCCGAGGCGGCCCGCATCGCGATCCGCAACGTCCGGCGCGATGCCAACACCCAATTGAAGGACCTGCTCAAGGACAAGAAGGTCACCGAAGACGACGAGCGTCGCGGTCAGGAAGACGTTCAGAAGCTCACGGACCGCTACATCGCCGATGTCGACAAGACGCTCGCGGCGAAGGAAGCGGAACTCCTGGCAGTCTGAGTTGGGACGCTTCCCCAGTTCGACCCAGGGTATCCCGGACGGCGGGCGGGTGCCGAAACACGTTGCCATGATCATGGATGGGAACGGGCGGTGGGCCAAACGCCGGTTCCTGCCTCGCGTCGCGGGCCACAAGCGCGGCGTCGACACCGTTCGGGACGTCGTGCGGGCCTCCGTCGATTTCGGCGTCGAGTACCTCACGCTCTTCGCCTTCTCGAGCGAGAACTGGCGGCGTCCTCCGGATGAAGTGTCGTTCCTCATGCAGCTCTTCGTGAGGGCCCTCGAACAGGAAGTCGCCAAGCTGCACGAGAACGAGATCCGACTGCGGGTCATCGGCGATCTCAGCCCGCTCGATCCAGGTCTTGTGCGGCTCGTGGAGGAGGGGGAGCGCCTGACCGAGGCGAATACGCGCCTCACGCTGACCATCGCCGCCAACTACGGCGGGCGCTGGGATGTCCTCCAGGCCATGAATCGACTGTCCCGGGCCCACCCCGAGCGCGCCGGACGCTTCACCGAGGAAGATCTCGCGCCGCTTCTCTCGATGAGCTACGCCCCCGAACCCGACCTCTTCGTCCGCACCGGCGGGGAGCAGCGCATCAGCAACTTCCTGCTCTGGCAGCTCGCGTATACCGAGCTGTATTTCACCGACACCCTGTGGCCTGATTTCGACACGAAGGCCTACCTTGCTGCCATCCAGTCCTTCCGCCAGCGCGAACGTCGATTCGGTCGTACGAGCGAGCAGCTTGTCGCCAGCGAAGCCGTTGCGGCACCTGTCGGTCGCACCTGACGCCTCGCGCGCCATGCTCGGACGGCGCATCCTCACCGCACTCGTGCTGCTCCCGGCAGCACTCGCTGCCCTGTTCCTGCTACCGGCCATCGGTTGGCAGATCGCTGCCGGGCTCGTCGTTCTCATCGGCGCCGACGAATGGGCCCGGCTCGCCGGCTGGCAACTTCCCGGGCGCGTGGTCTTCGCCGTCGTGGTGGCAGCCTCGCTCGGCGCAGCGGGTGCGATGCCGAGCGAGTGGTCGGGCTTCTCGTGGATTCTGGGCGCAGCCTCCGTCTTCTGGGGGACGATCGCCCTGGCATGGTTGCGGGGCAGATGGCAGGTGCGGTCGGGATGGGCCATGGCGCTGACCGGCTGGTGGGTCCTGGTGCCGGCGTGGCTCGCCACGGTGCTGCTGCAAGTCCGCCCCGGCCAGTTGCTCGCCCTGATGGCTGTCGTCTGGATTTCCGATACGGCCGCCTACTTCGCGGGGCGCCGGTTCGGTCGCCACAAGCTCGCCCCCGGCATCAGCCCCGGCAAGACGTGGGAAGGCGTGATGGGGGCTCTGGCCGGAGTGACGATCTACTACGCCTTGCTGGTGGTGTTTGCGCCGACGGTGCTCGGCGGTCTTGGCCATCTCGCCGGGTTGATTCTCATCGGGGCCCTCGCCACACTCGGGGTCATCGGGGATCTCTTCGAGTCCTGGATGAAGCGGGTGGCGGGCGTGAAGGACAGCGGCACGTTGCTCCCCGGCCACGGCGGCATCCTGGACCGCATCGATGCACTCACCGCGAGCCTGCCTCTGGCGGCGCTTGCCATTCGGCTGATGGGCTAGTTCATGCGCGGCATTGCCATTCTCGGTTCCACCGGCAGCATCGGTCGTTCGACACTCGATGTGGTGGCGAGGCATCCGGATCGCTATCGCGTCGTTGCCCTCGCGGCGCGTCGACAGATCGACGTGCTCTACGATCAGTGCGTGGCGCACCGCCCGAAACTCGTCGCGGTTCTCGACGAAGCCGCTGCAGCAGCCCTTGGAACGCGCCTCGATGCCGCCGGGCTGCGTTGCGAGGTGCTCCACGGTGTCGAGGGGCTCGAGGCGGTGGCACGGATCGACGGGGCCGACAGCGTGATGGCGGCCATCGTCGGCGGGGCGGGCCTCGCGCCCACGCTCGCTGCGGTGCGCGCGGGCAAGACCGTCCTCCTGGCGAACAAGGAGGCGCTCGTGATGGCGGGAAGTCTTTTCCTCGATGCCGTCCGCGAGCATGGTGCGACGCTGCTGCCGATCGACAGCGAGCACAACGCCGTCTTCCAGTCGCTGCCCGCTGGCTTCGATCGTGATCCCGCCCGACGCGGGGTACGTCGCATTCTCCTCACGGCATCCGGAGGCCCGTTCCGGACCTGGCCCCTGGATCGACTGGCGGCGGTCACGCCTGACCAGGCCTGCGCGCATCCGAACTGGGTCATGGGTCGCAAGATCTCCGTCGATTCCGCGACGATGATGAACAAGGGGCTCGAGGTGATCGAAGCCCACTGGCTCTTCGGCGCGCCGGCCTCGCAGATCGAGGTCGTCATCCATCCGCAGAGCGTGATCCATTCGATGGTCGAGTATGTGGATGGCTCCGTCCTCGCCCAGCTCGGCAATCCGGACATGCGTACACCGATCGCCCATGCACTCGCGTACCCGGAACGCATCGCTTCAGGGGTCGATTTCCTGGAGCTCGCGCGCGGGACGAGCCTCACGTTCGAGGCCCCCGATCTCGATCGCTTCCCGTGTCTCCGGCTGGCCTATCGTGCGCTCGAGGCAGGCGGCGTCGCGTCGATCGCATTGAATGCGGCAAACGAATGCGCAGTGGAATCGTTCCTCGACGGTCGGCTCGCGTTCGACCGGATCGCCGGCGTCATCGAGAACGTTCTCGATCGGATGCCGTCCGAACCTGTCGGGTCGCTCGACGCGGTGCTCGATGCCGACGCGCGTGCGCGGCGCCTGGCGGGGGAAGTGTTGCGTGACCATGCCGGCGCTCCGGCAGACGAAAGGATTGGGGAGGCGGGATGAATCTGCTGATCACATTGCTGTCCGCCGCGGCGGCGCTGGGACCGCTCATCGTGTTCCACGAGTTCGGGCACTACTTCGTCGCACGCCTGTGCGGTGTGAAGGTGCTGCGATTCTCTCTGGGCTTCGGGAAGCCCCTCTGGTCGAAGCGACTCGGCCGCGACGGTACCGAGTGGTCCATCTCGGCATTGCCGCTGGGTGGGTACGTGAAGATGCTGGACGGCCGGGAGGGCGCGGTGCCTGCGGCCGAGGCCCACCGCGCGTTCGATCGCCAGAACGTCTGGAAGCGCTCGGCCATTGTCATCGCGGGTCCGGTCGCGAACTTCATTCTGGCGATCGTCCTGTACTGGGTGATGTTCGTACACGGCATTCCGGGGATCCGTCCGGCAGTGGGCGAGGCGCCTCCCGCCACGGCAGCCGCCGCCGCGCAGTTCGAACGGGGGGAGATCATCACCCACGTGGCCGGCGTCGAGGTTCGCACGTGGCAGGAGCTCCGGCTTGCGCTTCTCGAGCACGCGGTCGAGAAGCGTTCGATCGCGATCGAGACCGTTGGCTTGAACGGCAATCTCTACACGCGACGCCTGGACCTGGGCGGTCTCCAGGCCGATGCCCTCGACGCAGACTTCCTCGGGATCCTCGGCGTGGTGCCCTATCGCCCGCCGATCCCCGGCATCGTCGAGGAAGTCGTTGCCGGCAGCCCGGCTGCACAGGCTGGTCTGCGTCGCGGTGACGAGATCGTGGCCGTCGACGGCAAACCGGTCCCGCTCTGGGAGGACTTCATCAAGGCCATCCGCAGCCGCCCCGGTGCCACGATGGAACTGGAGTACATCCGTGACGGCGCACCCGCCACGCTGACGATCACGGCGTCCGACGAGGTCGAGCGCGGCGTCCACATCGGGCGCATCGGCGTGATGCCCCGACAGGATCCCGCTGCGATGAAGCGCCTCGTCACCGAGGTGCGGTACGGACCGCTCGACGCGATTGGTGCGGGCATCGAGAAGACCTGGGCGATGACATCGTTCAGCGTCGAGATGATGTGGAAGATGGTCCAGGGAAAGGTGTCGCTGAAGAACCTCAGCGGCCCGATCACGATTGCCGACTACGCCGGACAGTCCGCACAGCTGGGCTGGCTTGCCTTCGTCAGTTTCGTGGCTGTGGTGTCCATCAGTCTCGGCGTGCTCAACCTGCTCCCTGTACCCCTACTGGATGGGGGGCACCTGATGTACTATGCGTTCGAAATCATCAAGGGCAGCCCTGTGTCCGAGCGCACGCTCGAACTTGGTCAGCGAGTCGGGATGTTGCTCCTGATGTCGCTCATGGCTTTCGCCGTCTATAACGATATACAGCGCCTAGTAGGCGGTTCCTAGCGGATGAAGCGTTCCCTTATCGCGATACTCGTCGCACTCGCGTACGCCCCTTCCGCCCAGAGTTTCGAGCCCTTCCAAGTCAAGGATATCCGCGTCGAAGGCATCCAGCGGACGGATGCGGGCACGGTATTCAGCTATCTGCCGATTCGCGTCGGCGATACGCTGACCCCAGAGAAGGCGACGGCGGCTGTGAAGACGCTGTATGCCACAGGCTTCTTCAAAGACGTCCAGCTGGATGCCGACGGCAACGTGCTCGTGGTCTCCCTCCTCGAACGCCCGGCGATTGCTGCCATCGACGTCTCCGGCTCGAAGGAGTTCGAGAAGAAGAAGCTCCTCGAGATCTTCCGGACCGGTGGATTGACCGAAGGTCGGATCTTCGATCAGGCGATGCTCGAGCGTGCGAAGCAGGACCTCAAGAACCAGTACATCTCCCGCGGGAAGTACGCCGTCGATGTGCAGGCATCGGTCAGCCCGCTCGAACGCAATCGGGTCTCGGTGAGCTTCACGATCCGTGAGGGGCAGGTCGCAAAGATCCGGGCCATGAACATCGTCGGCAACAAGGCGTTCCGGGACAAGGAGCTCCTCGAGCTGTTCGCGATCGGCACGCCGGGAATCATGAGTTGGTACACCCGCAACGACCAGTACTCGAAGCAGAAGCTGTCGGCCGACCTCGAAACCCTTCGGTCCTTCTATCTGAATCAGGGCTACCTCGAGTTCACGATCGATTCGACGCAGGTCGCCCTGAGCGCGGACAAGCGGGAAGTGTTCATCACGGTCAACGTGACCGAAGGTGAGCGCTACACAGTGACGGACGTGAAGATTGCGGGGGAGTTGATCGTCCCCGAGGACGAACTCCGGAAGTTCGTGAAGCTGAAGTCGGGCGAGCTCTTCAATCGCGAGCGCCTGACGGAATCCACCAAGCTGATGAACGAACGCCTGGGCAACGACGGCTATGCGTTCTCCCAGGTGAACGCGGTTCCCGAGATCGACCGTGTGAAACGCGAGGTGGCGTTCACGCTCTACGTGGAGCCCGGTCGCCGTGTGTACGTCAGGCGGATCAATATCGCCGGCAACACCACCACACGGGACGAGGTGGTCCGCCGCGAGTTCCGTCAGATGGAAGGCGGCTGGTACTCGCAGGAGAAGATCAATCGATCGAAGGTGCGCGTCGATCGACTCGCGTACTTCTCTGAGGTGAATGTCGAGACGCCCGCGGTGCCCGGCACGGCGGACCAGGTCGACGTCAACATGACCGTGAAGGAGCGGCCCACCGGCAGCATCACGCTGGGCGCAGGCCTGTCGAGCGCGGAGAAGCTGATCCTCTCGGCGTCGATCTCGCAGCAGAATGCCTTCGGCACCGGCAACGCGTTGTCGCTGTCGGTCCAGAGCGGCCGGATCAATCGCGTCATCTCGCTCTCGTACACCAATCCGTACTGGACCGACGACGGGGTCAGCCGGGGCTTCGATCTCTATTCGAGACGCTTCAACCCCACCATACTGAATGCAGCCACGTACACCACCAACACGGATGGCGCCGGTATCCGTTTCGGCGTGCCGATCTCCGAGCTGGACACGATCAACTTCGGCATGGCCGTCGAGAACAACGACATCCAGATCTTCGAAAGATCACCGCAGCGGTTCAAGGACTTCGTCCGGCAGTTCGGGGCGACCAACCTCGCGGTGATCGCAAACGTGGGTTTTTCGCGCGATGGCCGTGACAACACCATTTCGCCGACCACCGGATCGTTCCAGCGGATCCTCGGAGAGATCGCACTGCCTGGCGTCGACATCGAGTACTACCGGGCAACGTACATTGCTCAACGCTTCTTCCCGATCACGAAGAACACGACGCTGCAGGGGGGGCTGACGCTCGGTCTTGCCGATGGTTACGGCGGGAGTCCCCTTCCGTTCTACAAGAATTACTACGCAGGTGGCGTGAACAGTGTGCGCGGGTTCGCGCAGCTCGCGCTCGGACCGCGCGACGAGTTCGGGTTCGCCGTGGGGGGCTCCCGGCAGATCCTCGCCAACCTCGAGTATTACTTTCCGTTCCCGGGGGCCGGCAAGGACAGGAGCCTTCGGTTGTCGACTTTCATCGACGCCGGTATGGTGGATAATACTTTCAACATCGGGGCGCTTCGGTACTCGACGGGTTTGTCGCTGAACTGGTTCTCGCCGGTCGGGCCACTCAAGCTGAGCTTCGGCATCCCCATCAAGAAGGAACCGACAGACCGGTTGCAACGCATCCAATTCACGCTCGGCACACTGTTCTAGCCCCGGGCCGACGAGACTGACGGACATTTCTCATGACACTCTTTTCCTCCCGTTCCGCATCCAAATTCACGCTCGGCCTGGTCGCTTTCGTGACCGTCTGCGTGGCACCCCTCGACGCCCTCGCGAATGACGTCCTGAAGGTCGGCTTCGTCAGCATCGAGCGCATCCTCCGCGAAGCTGCACCGGCCAAGAAGGCGTTGCAGAAACTCGAGAAGGAGTTCCAGAGCCGCGATGCCGAAGTGCAGAAGCTCACCAAGCAGGCCAAGGATCTCCAGGGGGTGCTGGAGAAGGAGGCCGTCACGATGAGCGAGACCGATCGCCGGAACAAGGAAGCGGAGCTGGGTCGGTTGAACCGCGATCTGCAGCGCATGCAGCGGGAGTTCCGCGAAGACCTCAACACCCGCAAGAACGAGGAGCTGTCTCAGGTGATCGAGCGCGCCAACAAGGTCGTGCAGCAGATCGCCGAGGCCGAGAAGTACGACCTCATCTTCCAGGAAGCGGTATACCGCAGCCCGCGCATCGACATCACCGACAAGGTCCTCAAGGCGCTGGGCGACAAGTAGGCTGCGCCCCGGGCGGCGGTCATCGTCGCATCAGCATCGAAAGGTCGCGCCCATGATCCCAACCGCTTCGTCGTTCCGTACCCTCGGCGAGATCGTCGGCGTACTCGGCGGCGAACTTGTCGGTCCGCCGGAACTTCGTATCCGCCAAGTCGCCACCCTGGACGCTGCCGGATCCGAGGAGATCTCGTTTCTCGCGAGCCATCACTACCGCCCCCAGCTTGATCGGACGCAGGCCGGCGCCGTCGTTCTGGGGCCTGCGGATCGTGACGCCACCGCCCGCCCGCGCATCGTGGCGGACGCGCCGTACCTGTACTTTGCCCGTCTCTCCACGTTGTTGAATCCCCCTCTCGAGGTGCGCCCGGGGGTACATCCTTCCGCATCGGTGCATCCGGACGCCGAAGTCTCGCCTGGAGCGCAGATCGATCCGTGCGCCGTCGTCGGGGCCAGGGCCGTGATCGCGTCGGGTGTGGTCATCGGCCCCGGAAGCGTGGTGGAGGAGGGCGCGACGATCGGGATGGATTCCCGCCTCGGCCCCAACGTCGTGGTGCGCGCGGCCTGCGTGATCGGGGCGCGTTGCCTCCTGCATCCCGGCGTCGTGATCGGCGGGGATGGTTTCGGCATGGCCGAGTCCGAGGGGCGCTGGGTGAAGGTGCCACAGATCGGGCGAGCGATCCTTGGCGATGACGTGGAGGTCGGCGCGAACACGACGATCGACCGTGGCGCGCTCGGCGACACCATCATCGAGGAGGGCGTGAAGCTCGACAATCTGATCCAGATCGCCCACAACGTGATCATCGGCGCCCACACCGCCGTCGCCGCATGCGCCGGCTTCGCGGGCAGCTCACGGATCGGCAAGTACTGCCGGATCGGCGGTGCGGCGATGATCCACGGCCATATCGAAATCTGCGATCGGACCATCGTCGCCGCCGGCACCATGGTCCGCAAGAGCATCACCACGCCGGGCATCTACGATGGTTTCTTTCCGGCGCTGCCGCATCGCGACTGGATGAAGAACCTGGCGCACTTCAATCGGCTGCACGAACACGCCGACACCATAAGAAGACTCGAAGCGCGGATCGACGCGCTCGAAAGGGGAAAGAATTGAACGCCATGGAGATCCACGAGATCCTGCAGTGCCTGCCGCACCGGTATCCGATGCTGCTGGTGGACAGGGTGCTCGAGTGCGAACCGGGGGTGTCGATCCGGGCGCTCAAGAACGTCTCGATCAACGAGCCGTTCTTCGTCGGGCATTTCCCGCACTACAAGGTGATGCCGGGGGTCCTGATCGTCGAGGCACTGGCACAGGCAGCGGCGGTGCTCTCGTTCAAGACACTGGGCACCAAGGCCGACGGCAACTCCGTGTACTACTTCGTCGGGATCGATGGCGCCCGGTTCAAGAAGCCGGTCACCGCAGGCGATCAGCTCATCCTCAAGGTCCAGCTCGGTCGACAACTGCGCGGCATCTGGAAGTTCTCTGCGCAAGCCGAAGTCGACGGCGCCGTCGTCGCGGAAGCCGAACTGATGTGCACACTGCGTGACGTCTCGTCCATCGTCGGCCAATGATCCATCCGACCGCAATCGTTCATCCGGGAGCGCAGCTCGGCGCTGATGTCGAGGTCGGGCCGTACGCCGTGATCGGCGAGCACGTGACGGTCGGCGAAGGCACCACGATCGGCGCGCACGCCGTGCTGGCCGGACACACCCGCATCGGCCGGGACAATCGGATCTTCCAGTTCACGTCCATCGGCGAAGCGCCGCAGGACAAGAAGTACGCGGGCGAACCCACGCGTCTCGAGATCGGGGATCGCAACACCATCCGCGAGTTCTGCACGCTCAACACCGGCACGGTCCAGGATGCCGGCGTGACCCGGGTCGGCAACGACAACTGGATCATGGCCTACGTCCATATCGCCCATGACTGCGTGGTCGGTGACCGGGTGATCTTCGCCAACTGCACCCAGTTGGCGGGCCACGTGCATGTGGGCGACTGGGTGATTCTCGGTGGCTTCACCGGGATCCACCAGTTCTGCCGGCTGGGCGCGCACAGCATGACGGCGATCGGAAGCGTCGTGGTCCACGATCTTCCGCCTTACGTGATGGCGCAGGGCGACACCGCGAAGGCGCATGGCCTGAACACCGAGGGGTTGAAGCGACGGGGCTTCAGTGCCGACGCCATTGCGGGCATCCGGAAGGCATACAAGACGCTCTACCGGAGCGGACTCACGCTCGACGAAGCGCGCCAGGCCCTCGCGTCCCAGGCAGCCGAATGCGCAGAAGTCGCACCGCTCGCGGAGTTCCTCGGGCTCGCGACGCGCGGTATCGTGCGCTGACGGCGGCCATCCAGGGTAACGAACCGAATGTCACGACAGATCCGCATCGCGATGGTGGCGGGTGAGGCCTCGGGCGATCAGCTGGCCGGGCCCCTGATCTCGGCCCTGTCGGAACGTCTGCCGGACGCCGCGTTCTTCGGGATCGGCGGGCCGCGCATGCAGGCGGCAGGGCTGGATTCCTGGTTCCCGATGGAGACTCTCTCGGTGCGCGGCTATGCCGAGGCGGCGCGGAGCGTTCCGAAGATCCTCGGGATCCGCAGGGAACTGGTCGGGCGTCTGCTCGCGGATCCGCCCGATGTCTTCATCGGCGTGGATGCACCGGATTTCAATCTCAGCGCGGAAGCCAGGCTGCGGGCTTCGGGCATCCCGACGGTCCAGTACGTCGGGCCATCGATCTGGGCATGGCGCGGCAAGCGCATCGATCGCATCGCGAAGTCGGTGGATCACATGCTCGTGCTGTTCCCGTTCGAACCGCCGCTCTACGAGCGCGCCGGGATCCCGGTGACGTTCGTGGGTCATCCGATGGCCGACGAGGTCCCGTCGAAACCGGATCGAGACGCCGCGCGTGAGCAGCTCAAGGTGCCGCTGGGCGCCCCGGTCTTCGCGCTGCTTCCGGGAAGTCGGCGCGGCGAGCTCGAGCAGCATGCCGGGCTCTTCGTCCAGACGGCGCGCCAGATCATCTCGCAGTTGCCGGACGCACGCTTCCTCGTGCCGCTCGCCACACGACCCACGCGTTCGCAGTTCGAACAGGCGCTCTACGATCACCAGGGCCTGGAACTTCCGATGACCGTCCTCTTCGGACACTCGCAGGTCGCGATGACGGCCGCCGACGTGGTGCTGGTGGCCTCCGGCACGGCGAGTCTCGAGGCCGCGCTACTGCGCCGATCGATGGTCGTGACGTACCGGGTCCCCGCCCTGACGTACCGGATCATGTGGCCGCGCCGGTATCTCCCGTGGATCGGGTTGCCGAACGTGCTTGCCGGCGAGTACGTTGTCCCCGAGATTCTCCAGGACGACGCCACACCGGAGAACCTCACGCAGGCGCTGCTGAATCAGTATCGCGATCGCGTGGTGCGGGAACGTCAGGCCGAGCGTTTCGAGGAGATGTACGCAACGCTGCGGCAAGGCGCCGCTGGCCGCGCGGCCGATGCGGTCCTCCCGCTCCTTCGTGCGCCTGCGGGTCGACAGGTGCCCGTCCGTCTCGCGCGCGATCGCGTCACGCCGTGAGCGAGCGCGGTGCGCTCCTCGTGGCCGGTGTCGATGAGGCCGGACGCGGACCGCTCGCGGGGCCCGTCACCGCGGCCTGCGTCATCCTGGATCCCGCACGACCGATCGCCGGGCTTGCCGACTCGAAGGCGATTTCGCCGGCACGTCGTGAACAGCTCGCCGATGCCATCCGCACGCATGCACTCGCCTGGGCCGTCGCGGAAGCCTCCGTCGACGAGATCGAATCACTCAACATTCTGCATGCGACGATGCTCGCCATGCGACGGGCAGTGGAGAGCTTGCAGGTGACACCGGACGAGGTGCTCGTCGACGGCAATCGCTGCCCGACCATCCTGCATCCAGTCCGCGCGATCGTCCGGGGCGATGCTCTCGTGCCGGCCATCAGTGCCGCATCGATCCTCGCCAAGACGTCGCGGGATGCCGTGATGCTGGCGATGCATCGCGAGTTTCCGGAGTACGGGTTCGACCGTCACAAGGGGTATCCGACGGCGGACCACATCGCTGCGCTGCGTTGCCACGGCGCCACGCGGCACCACCGACTGGGTTTCGCTCCGGTGCGCGATGTCATCGCGCAGTCGCGGCCCACGGAATGCGCCGAGGGAGGTCTTCAAGCGTGATCAACGAACTGGCCCGATGGCTGCACGTCATGGGCGTGGTGATCTGGGTGGGCGGGATGTTCTTCGCCTACATGGCGTTGCGGCCAGCCGCGGCGCAGTTGCTGACGCCGGCGCAACGGCTTCCGCTCTGGCATCGGACGCTTGCGCGCTTCTTCCAGTGGGTGTGGCTCGCAGTCGGGCTGATCCTCGCGTCCGGCCTGCACATGACGCGCGTCATTGGCGGATACGACGCGCCGCTCCACGCGAAGGTCATGCTGATTCTCGGTGTGATCATGATGATCGTCTTCGCCCACGTCTTCTTCGCGCCGTTCGGCCGTCTCGGTCGCGCCGTGGCCGCGGAAGACTGGCCCGCCGGGGGCGTGGCGCTGGGTCAGATCCGGCGCCTGGTGGGCATCAACCTCGTGATCGGGCTCGTGACGGTGACCATTGCGACCTTGGGCCGCCTTGCAATGCGCTGAACCTCGCGATGACCGCGGTCAGTAGACGCGGCGCTGGATGCCCGAGCGATGCAGGATGGTGGCGGCGAGTTCCTCGATGGAGCTGTGCGTGGTGTCGAGGAACGGAATGCCTTCCTGGCGCATCAGCATCTCGGCGCGGTCGATCTCGTACCTGCAGTTGTCGAGTTGCGCATAGTTGCTGTTGGGGCGGCGTTCATGCCGGATCTGCGCCAGGCGCTCGGGCAGGATGGTCAGGCCGAAGAGCTTCTTCCGGAACTTCTCCAGCCGCGGGGGCAGCTTCATGTCGCGGAAGTCTTCCGGGATGAGCGGGTAGTTGGCGGCGCGGATGCCGTACTGCAATCCGAGATAGAGGCACGTCGGCGTCTTGCCGCACCTCGACACACCCACCAGCACCAGGTCTGCACTGACGAGTTCCTTCGTCGAGACCCCGTCGTCGTGCGACAGGACGAAGTTCACCGCCTCGATTCGCGCGTGGTACTCGTCCGTGTCGCGCACCCGGTGGGATCGACCGATCTCGAGCGTGTGCGACACGCCGAGTTCCTTTTCCATCGGGGAGATGAACACCTGGAAGCAATCCAGGAAGAGGGCGTTCACCTGGGAGATGATCTCGCGGACTTCGGGGGCGACGAGGGTGCTGAACACCAGGGGACGGATGCCGTCCTCGGCGCCCGCCCGCTCGATCTGGCGGACGGCTTCCTGGGCTCGTTCCACGGAATCGACGAAGGGCAGCGTCACTTCCCGGAACGGGATACCTTCGAACTGGCTGAGGAGGGAATGACCAAGCATCTCGGCGGTGATGCCGGTGCGGTCCGAGACGAAGAAGGCGCGTCGGCCGGTGGTGTTGGGCATTCTCGGGTCCGGTTCTGTTGCTGCGGCGCAATAACTGTTCCGGTAACATAGCATTTTTCTTGCATTCGGCACCACGATTCGTCGTCACTGGAGAACAATCGATGAGCAGCGCCGCCCCATACGTCCTTGGGTTCGAAGAGCTTCGCATGACCGATGTGGAGCGCGTGGGTGGCAAGAATGCCTCCCTTGGCGAGATGATCAGCCAACTTTCCAAGGCAGGGGTCCGGGTCCCTGGTGGGTTCGCCACCACAGCTGACGCCTTCCGCGATTTCCTCGAAGACACCGGGCTCGCGAAGCGCATCGAAGACGCCATGGCCGGTCTGGATGTCGAGGACACCACGACCCTCGCCGCCACGGGCCGCAAGATCCGCAGCTGGATCGCCGAAGCCGAACTTCCTCCCCGTCTCCTCCAGGACATCACCAGTCACTATCGGGCACTTTCCGACGCAGGTGACGCGAACGTCGCCGTCCGCTCGTCCGCGACCGCCGAGGATCTCCCCGACGCCTCGTTCGCCGGTCAGCAGGAGACTTTCCTGAACATCTCCGGCATCGATCACGTGATCGATGCCGTCCGCCATACCTTCGCTTCGCTGTACAACGACCGGGCCATCGCCTACCGGGTCCACAAGGGCTTCGATCACGCCTCGGTCGCGCTCTCCTGCGGGATCCAACGCATGGTCCGCAGCGACCTGGGCGCCAGCGGCGTCATGTTCACCATCGACACGGAATCCGGCTTCGACCAGGTGGTGTTCATCACCGCCTCGTACGGGCTCGGGGAGACCGTCGTGCAGGGTGCCGTCAATCCCGACGAGTTCTACGTCTGGAAGCCCGGTCTGGCGCAGGGTCGCCGTGCTGTGCTGCGGCGCGGCCTGGGTGCGAAGGCCATCAAGATGGTCTTCTCCGAGCACGCCCGCGCGGGCAAGTCCGTCCTCACGGTGGACGTGCCCGAAGCCGATCGACGCCGCTTCTCGATCACCGACACCGAGGCCGAGGAACTGGCCCGGTACGCGGTGATCATCGAGAAGCACTACGGGCGCGCGATGGATATCGAGTGGGGCCGCGACGGGATCGACGGGAAGCTCTACATCCTGCAGGCGCGTCCCGAGACCGTGAAGTCCAACGCCGGCCATGACTCGCAGCAGTCGTTCCGGCTCAAGAGCCGCTCCGAGATCCTGGTGTCCGGCCGAGCCATCGGGAACCGGGCGGGAATCGGCGTCGTCCGGCTCATCCGCGACCCGGAAGAGATGCACCGGGTCCTCCCGGGCGACGTCCTCGTGACCGACATGACGGATCCCGACTGGGAGCCGGTCATGAAACGCGCGGCGGCCATCGTGACGAATCGTGGCGGGCGCACCTGCCACGCCGCCATCATTGCCCGTGAACTCGGCATTCCCGCGGTGGTGGGGTGCGGCGACGCGACCCAGGTCCTGAAGGACGGCATGGAAGTGACCGTCTCCTGCACGGAAGGGGATACCGGATTCGTGTACCGGGGGCGTCTGGAGGTAGAAGTGACGGACCTCTCCGTCCAGGCCCTGCCGGATCCGCCCGTGAAGCTCTACATGAACGTCGGCAACCCGGAACTCGCCTTCGAGTTCTCGCGGCTGCCCAACGCCGGCGTGGGACTGGCCCGTCTCGAGTTCATCATCGCTCGCATGATCGGTGTGCACCCGAAAGCCGTCCTCGCGTATCCGGACGTTCCCGTCGACGTGAAGCACGTGATCGAGTCCCACGCCGCCGCCTACGGTGACCCGGTCTCCTTCTATGTCGACAAGCTCACGGAAGGTATCTCCACCCTTGCGGCTGCCTTCTATCCGAAGCCGGTGATCGTCCGGATGTCGGACTTCAAGTCGAACGAGTACTCCAGCCTCGTGGGCGGCAAGCGCTACGAGCCGGTGGAAGAGAACCCGATGCTCGGTTTCCGCGGGGCATCCCGCTACATCGCGTCCAGCTTCCGCGACTGCTTCGAGCTCGAGTGCCGGGCGATGAAGCGGGTGCGGGACGACATGGGGCTCACGAACGTCGAACTGATGGTGCCGTTCGTGCGGACCGTCGAGGAAGCCCGAAAGGTGATCGCGCTGCTCGCAGAGAACGGCCTGGAGCGCGGCAAGAACGGGCTCAAGATCGTGATGATGTGCGAGATTCCGTCCAACGCATTGCTGGCCGAGCAGTTCCTGCAGTACTTCGACGGCTTCTCCATCGGATCGAACGATCTGACGCAGCTCACCCTCGGGCTGGATCGCGACTCCGGCATCGTCGCCGACGCCTTCGACGAACGTGACCCCGCGGTGAAGATGCTGCTCGGGATGGCCATCCAGGCCTGCCGCAAGCACGGCAAGTACGTGGGCATCTGCGGTCAGGGACCGTCCGACCATCCGGATCTGGCGCTGTGGCTGGTGGAGCAGGGGATCGACACGATCTCGCTGAACCCCGACACGGTCGTCGACACCTGGCTGTATCTCACCGGCGGCACGCCCTCGAAGGCGATGTGACGGGCGTGATCGGCATGCCTCCGGCTTCGACCGGGGGCACCTTTTGGATTATCATCCGGGCTGTTTTTTCGATGAGCGGCGCATGACCAAATACATCTTTGTCACAGGCGGTGTCGTGTCGTCCCTGGGCAAAGGTATCGCCGCCGCTTCGCTCGCCGCCATTCTCGAAACGCGCGGCATCAAGCTGACCCTTCTCAAGCTCGACCCGTACATCAACGTCGATCCCGGCACCATGAGCCCGTTTCAACACGGCGAGGTGTTCGTGACCGATGACGGCGCCGAGACGGACCTCGACCTCGGGCACTACGAGCGCTTCGTCCGTGCCCGGATGCTGAAGCGCAACAACTTCACGACGGGTCAGATCTACGAGAGCGTCATCAAGAAGGAGCGGCGCGGCGACTACCTTGGCGGAACGGTGCAGGTGATCCCCCACATCACCGACGAGATCAAGCAGTTCATCCGCCTCGGCGCAGGCGATGCCGATGTCGCGATCGTCGAAGTGGGCGGCACGGTGGGCGACATCGAGTCGCTGCCATTCCTCGAGGCCATCCGTCAGATGAGCCTCGAACTGGGCCGGAACAACACCTGTTTCATCCACCTCACGCTCGTGCCCTTCATCGCGTCCGCGGGTGAGATCAAGACGAAGCCCACGCAGCACTCGGTCAAGGAACTCCGCGAGATCGGTATCCAGCCCGACATCGTGCTGTGCCGGGCCGATCGTCAGCTGCCCCCCGATGAACGCCGCAAGATCGCGCTCTTCACGAACCTCGACGAGAAGTCCGTCATCACGGCGGTCGACGTCGATCGCATCTACAAGATTCCCGGGATCCTCCATGCCCAGGGCCTCGACGACATCGTCTGCCGCAAGCTCGAGATCCAGGCGCCGCCGGCGGATCTCCGCGAGTGGGACCGTCTCGTCCACGCGCTCGAGAATCCGACATCCGAAGTGGACGTCGCGCTCGTCGGCAAGTACGTCGATCTCACGGAATCGTACAAGTCGCTCTCCGAAGCGCTGACGCACGCGGGCATCCATACCGGCGCGCGCATCCGCATCCACTACATCGATTCCGAGAAGATCGAAACCGACGGCACCGCGGCACTGGAAGGGATGGACGCTATCCTGGTACCGGGCGGATTCGGGAAGCGCGGCGTCGAGGGCAAAATCCGGGCGATCGCATTCGCCCGCGAGCACCGCGTCCCTTACCTCGGAATCTGCCTCGGCATGCAGCTGGCGGTGATCGAGTTCGCCCGCAACGTCGCCGGCATGGCGGCCGCCCACAGCACCGAGTTCGATCCGCAGACGCCGTTTCCGGTGGTCGGCCTGATCGACGAGTGGTCCACGCGGGACGGACGGGTCGAGACGCGCACCGAATCCTCCGACCTGGGCGGCACGATGCGCCTCGGCGGCCAGGATGCCGATCTCCTGCCCGGAACACTGGCACGCCAGGTCTACGGCTTGGACCGGATCGCCGAACGGCACCGGCATCGTTACGAGGTCAACAACACCTACCTGCCCAAGCTGCAGGCCGCAGGGTTGAAGGTGAGCGGCCTGTCGATCGGCACCGAACGCCTGACGGAGATGATCGAGCTGCCGGGCCACCCGTGGTTCGTCGCATGCCAGTTCCATCCGGAGTTCACCTCGACGCCGAGATCCGGCCATCCGCTCTTCAAGGCCTACATAGAGGCGGCGATCCGCCAGCGGGCCCAGACGGGACAGGTGGCGATCGATGTGCCGGCGACGGCCGGGGCTGTCTGACGCATGGCGATGAAGCTCTGCGGTTTCGAGGCCGGCATCGATCGCCCGTTCTTCCTCATCGCCGGCCCGTGTGTCATCGAGTCGCGCGAGCTGGTGATGGAGACCGCCGGCCGGCTCGTGGAGATGACCCGAACACTGGGCATCCCCTTCGTCTTCAAGGCCTCCTACGACAAGGCCAATCGGAGCTCGTCGAAGTCATTCCGCGGGCTGGGCATGCAGACGGGCCTCCGGATCCTGTCGGACGTGCGCCGGGAGTTCGGCGTCCCGGTCCTGACGGACATTCACGGCGTCGATGAAATCGCCGAGGTGGCGGCTGCCGTCGATATCCTCCAGACGCCTGCGTTTCTCTGCCGCCAGACCGACTTCATCCAGGCCGTCGCCGCATCGGGGCGGCCGGTGAACATCAAGAAGGGCCAGTTCCTCTCGCCCTGGGAAATGAAGAACGTCGTCGCGAAGGCGCGCGAGGCGAGCGGCACCGACAACATCATGGTGTGCGAGCGCGGCTTCTCGTTCGGCTACAACAACCTCGTGTCTGACATGCGCAGCCTCATGGTCATGCGCGAGACCGGATGCCCCGTCGTATTCGATGCGACGCATTCGGTGCAGCTTCCCGGCGGACAGGGCTCCGCGAGTGGCGGTCAACGCGAGTTCGTGCCGGTGCTGGCACTGGCCCCAATGCGTGGCCGCTCGATCACATGCGCGTGCTGCTCGAGACGCTGAAGTCCCTCGATACCCTCGTCAAGCATGCCGGCTTCGCCGAGGACCTGGTCACCAGCAACACCGCGGCTGCCGCCTAGCCCGCAGCCGTCTAACCACGGAAGACACGGATGAGCTCGATAGTCGATGTTGTTGCCCGGGAGATTCTCGATTCCCGCGGAAATCCCACGGTCGAAGCCGATGTCCTGCTCGAGTCCGGCGTGAGCGGCCGTGCCGCGGTGCCGTCGGGAGCCTCGACCGGCACTCGGGAAGCGATCGAACTGCGCGACGGTGACAAGAGCCGCTTCGGCGGCAAGGGCGTGCTGAAGGCCGTCGAGAACGTCAACACCGAGATCTGCGAAGCCATCATCGGACTCGACGCCACCGAACAGGCGTTCATCGACCGTGCCTTGATCGATCTCGATGGCACCGAGAACAAGTCGCGTCTCGGCGCCAACGCGATGCTGGCCGTGTCGCTGGCCGTTGCGAAGGCGGCCGCCGAGGAGTCGGGTCTCCCGCTGTATCGGTACCTGGGTGGCGCGTCGCGCATGCAGTTGCCGGTGCCGATGATGAACGTCATCAATGGTGGCGCCCACGCGAACAACAGCCTCGATCTCCAGGAGTTCATGATCATCCCGGTGGGGCTGCCGACATTCCGCGAAGCCATGCGCTGCGGTGCCGAGATCTTCCAGACGTTGAAGAAGCTGATCGACAGCAAAGGCATGCCGACCACGGTGGGTGACGAAGGGGGGTTCGCACCGAACCTGCCGTCGAACGAAGCAGCGCTCGAACTGATCATCGAAGCGATCGACGCCGCCGGCTACACGCCGGGTGAGCAGGTCGCGATCGGGCTGGACTGCGCGGCATCGGAGTTCCATCGCGATGGCCGTTACCACATCGAATCCGAGGGGCTGCAGCTCACGTCTGCGGAGTTCACCGACTACCTCGCGAAGTGGTGCGACAAGTATCCGATCGTGTCCATCGAGGACGCCATGGCCGAGGACGACTGGGATGGGTGGAAGATCCTCACCGATCGCCTCGGCAAGTCGATCCAGCTGGTGGGCGACGATGTCTTCGTGACCAACACCCGCATCCTTCGCGAAGGCATCCGCCGCGGCATCGCGAATTCCATCCTCATCAAGATCAACCAGATCGGCACGCTGACGGAAACCTTCGCGGCCATCGAGATGGCGAAGCGTGCCGGCTACACCAGCGTGATCTCGCATCGCTCCGGCGAAACGGAAGACACCATCATCGCCGACATCGCCGTCGCCACCAACGCGCTGCAGATCAAAACCGGGTCGCTCTCGCGTTCCGACCGCATCGCGAAGTACAACCAGCTTCTGCGCATCGAGGAAGACCTCGGTGATTCCGCGTCCTACGCGGGGCGCGAGGCCCTGTACCAGCTGGGGTAGGCAACGTGCGCCTGCTCACCATCGGACTCATCGCGGTGGTCCTGCTTCTGCAGGGCCCGCTTTGGTTCGGGAAAGGTGGGTGGCTGCGCGTGCACGAGCTGGAAACCCGGGTGGCCGACCAGCGTGAAATGAACGACGGCCTGCGCAAGCGCAACGCCGCGCTCGACGCGGAGGTCCGTGACCTCAAGCAGGGCTACGGGGCCATCGAGGAACGGGCGCGGGCCGAGCTGGGGATGATCCGTCAGGACGAAGTCTTCTTCCAGGTCCTCGAATCCGGTCCGAACCTCGCCGCGGCGCCGGCGCGGCACCCGCGGTAGCCCGGACGGCCGCTTTCTTCGGCGGGTCAGGTCTTGCTGCCACCCGACGCCCGGGACTCCCTTTCCAGACAGGCAAGATCCTCCGGGGTGTTCACGTTCGTGAACGCGTCCGCATCGTCGAAGTCGACGACCACCGATCGTCGCCTTTCGATCCATCCCAGCACCGCACGCCCACCGCCGTCGAGATAGTCGCGCAGCGGATCTGCCAGCGACGCGGAGAGCAGACCGAAGACCGGATGCACGCGTCCACCGGCTCGAGCAACCGCGATCTCAGCCCCTGAGTCCTGAATCGCCCGGGTCAGTCGGGCGCCCAGATCGAGCGGCATGCGAGGGGCGTCGCACGGCACCGAGAGCACCCACGGATGCTTCGTGTGGGTGAGGCCGGCGTGCAGACCGGCAAGCGGGCCGGGATGATCGCCGACGACATCCGCAATCACGCGATCACCGAAACCCGCGAAGCGCGCAGGATCCCCATTGGCGTTCACCAGCAGTTCGCTCACCTGCGGACGGAGGCGCTCGATCACATGGGCGAGCAGCGGGCGTCCATCCAGGGGAACCAGCGCCTTGTCGACGCCCCCCATGCGGCGCCCCATGCCACCGGCCAGCACCAGGCCTGTGAGCCGTATCGGGGGAGGTCGGTCCATCAGCGCTCAGCCTCGGCGGTCACTGACGGAAGGGAGTGGATTCGCATGCCGTGATGGTGCCCTCGGATAGCGTTCCCGTCGACCGCGCGGAGGCATTGCTGGATGGGCGACGCGTCGCATTCGGGCGTGGATGCGCCCGGCACGCCGCCTGTTCCCCCCCTGTTTTCCCCGGTATCATCCCCGCGCCTTGGGCGGCGATAACCGGCGGTGAGATATGCAGAAAATCTCCGATGGCCTGCCCGCATGGCGCTTGCGAAACATCCAACAAGATAAAGCGTGGGGGGCGGGACATGAGCGGTTTTCTGGACAAGGAAAGGATCATCGCGCGGCCGGGCTTCAGTCGCTGGCTGGTGCCACCGGCGGCCCTGTGCATTCATCTTTGCATCGGCATGGCCTACGGCTTCTCCGTGTTCTGGCTGCCGCTGACCAAGGCCATCGGCATCTCCAAGCCGGTTGCCTGTCCATCGGACATGTCGTGGGTCGAGAAGCTCTTCACGACCGCCTGTGACTGGGACAAGCCGATCCTCGGCTGGATGTACACGCTCTTCTTCGTCTTCCTCGGCTCCAGCGCGGCCCTCTTCGGTGGCTGGCTGGAACACGCCGGCCCGCGCAAGGCAGGCGTCGTGTCGGCGGTGTGCTGGTGTGGCGGGCTCGTGATGTCCGCAGTCGGCGTATACACGCACCAGCTATGGATGATGTGGCTGGGCTCCGGCGTCATCGGCGGCATCGGTCTCGGCCTCGGGTACATCTCGCCCGTGTCGACGCTCATCAAGTGGTTCCCCGATCGTCGCGGCATGGCGACCGGCATGGCGATTATGGGATTCGGCGGTGGCGCGATGATTGGCTCGCCGCTCGCAGATCGCCTGATGAAGTCCTTCGCGACGCCGACGTCCGTCGGCGTGTGGGAGACCTTCCTCGCGATGGCGGCCATCTACTTCGTCTTCATGATGATCGGTGCGCTGACGTACCGCGTCCCCCCGACGGGCTGGAAGCCCGAGGGCTGGGTTCCGCCTGCGAGCCAGGGCGCGAACACCATGATCACGACGAAGCACGTGCATCTCTCGAAGGCCTGGCGCACCCCGCAGTTCTGGCAGTTGTGGGGGATCCTGTGCCTCAACGTGTCCGCAGGGATCGGCGTGATCGGCATGGCTTCCCCGATGCTGCAGGAGATCTTCGGGGGCAAGCTGATCGGCCTCGACATCAAGTTCGATCAACTCGACAAGGACCAGCTCGGTCAGGTCGCCGCGATCGCTGCGGGCTTCACGGGGCTGCTTTCCCTCTTCAACATCGGCGGGCGCTTCCTCTGGGCGTCGTTGTCGGACTTCATCGGCCGCAAGATCACGTACTTCGTGTTCTTCGTGCTCGGATTCGCGCTCTATGCGTATGCGCCGTCCGCGGGACACACCGGCAGCGTCGCGTTGTTCGTGGGCATCTTCTGCGTGATTCTCACGATGTACGGCGGTGGATTCGCCACGATCCCCGCGTACCTCGCCGACATGTTCGGCACGCAGATGGTCGGGGCGATCCACGGCCGCCTGCTCACGGCGTGGTCCGTCGCCGGCATCGTCGGACCGCTGGTCGTGAACTACATCAACGACGCCCAGATCAAGTCCGGCGTGCCGAAGAGCGAGGCCTACGACACCACGATGTACATCCTCGCGGCCATGCTGATCGGCGGCTTCGTGTGCAACCTGCTTGTGCGGCCTGTCGCGGCCAAGTGGTTCATGACGGACGACGAACTCGCGGCCGAGCGGAAGCTCGCCCACGACAAGGCGCAGGCCGATGCCGCGTCCGCAGGCGGTGCTGCCGGAGGTGCGGGGACGGGCAGCAATCCCGCCATCGTGGTGGCGTTCTGGGTGCTCGTGGGCGTCCCGCTCGCATGGGGTGTCTGGAACACGCTGCTGAAGGCCTGGGTGCTCTTCCACTGATCGATGTCCGGCGAGGCGCGTGGACACGGTTCACGCGCCGAGCACCGCGCGACCTCACCGACGACGCAGCACGACGCGAGTCAGTCCTTGCGTCGACGCCGACGGACATCCTCGATCGCCATCCATGCAGGCATCGCGATCCCCACGACGCCCGCGAAGTACTGGAGGGCGATCGCCTGCGGGTAGCCGGTCCCTGACCCGACCAGCAAAAGCACTCCGCACGCGGCGCCCAGGATCTGCAGCACGGCCTGCGTGATCGCGCGGCGGCCCGTCGCGGCCCAACGATTCGCGAGCGCCGTGCCGAAGATCGCGCTGGCCCAGCCGCCTGCGGCGCCCGCGGCGATGTCCAGCGGCCAGTGCACACCCACCACGGCCCTGGAAAGCCCGACGGCGAGCGCGATGGCGACGGCGGCGGTCCGCAGCGGCATCGAACGGAAGTGCAGCCACACGAGACCTGCCGCCAGAAAGATCGTGGTCGTGTGGCCGGACGGGAACGAGTTTCCGCGGTAGGCCGGCCCGATGACGGTGATCGCGTCCGCCGCCAGGACGGCGGGCGGTCTTGGCAGGCTGAGAGCGGGCTTCAGACCGTGCACGAAGAGCGTGCCCAGGAGCGCAGAGAGCGCGAGCGCCCAGAGGACCTCGGAGCGACGCATCGCGAGGGGCAGGAAGAGCGCGATGGCCACCGCGGTATCCCCGAGGATGGTGATGTAGGGCCACGGCGCGGGGCCCGTGATCCGGCTCCAGTGGTTGAAGAACTCGAACGCCGCGAGATTGCTGCCCGTCGCGCCCAGCCCCGCAAGCACCAGAATCCCGATCACGGGAACCCACCAGGCCGAGAGCGGGATGGCGGTGTCGCCACGCATCAGGGCTTCGTCCCGCCGAGGCGGATCAGCGCGATCCCGCGTTTCCGGAACAACACCTCGTGGTCCGGGAGGTCCGCGAGCCGCTTCGTCTTCGTGAGGGCGATCTCGCCGGGCAGAGGATCGCGGCGCGGCGCAAGGCGTCCCGAGTAGACGATGAAACTCGGCGTGTTGAGGCCCCACATCACGACGTGGTAGCCGCGGGCCTTCGCGAGCAGCGCGGCGTCCTTGACCGGCTGCTGCTGGACGTCGCCGGCGATGGGCAGGATGAACAGGCCGAGCATCGCGGCCATGCCGATACCTGTCGCGAGGAACTTCATCGCGAGCGTGCCGCGGCGCCACGCCATGAGTCCGATCGTCCCGACGACGAGGATAGCCGTGACTGCGTAGTACGCGGGACCGAACTGCGCCCGGACGTCCAGCAGCGCCTCGCGATAGTACGGATCACGAATGCCCGGCAGGGCCTGCTCCAGCGCGAAGGGCAGGGCGGCCATCGCCGCGAAGATGACGGCCGCCGGCGCGAGCGCGATGGCGTGACTTCGCAGGCGCGGCGCTTGCAGCGCCATGATCACGAAGAGGCCGGTGTACCCGTAGAAGACGTAGTGCGGGAGCTTGGTGCCGGACAGCGAGAAGAACATGAACACGAATCCGAACCAGAGCAGGCAGAAGCGCTGAAGGTCGTCCGCCCACACGAGGCGAAGGCTCCGGAGCGCATTCACGAGCGGGGCGAGGTGGGGCAGCGTCGCGCCGAAAAGCCACGGCACGTAGAAGAGGACGCTGCCGTCGAAGCCATGCATCGGCGCACTGAAGCGTTCGACGTTGTGCTTCATGAGGAAGCCCTGCACGAAGGCGTCCCCTTCCTTCAGGTATTGCGCCACGTACCAGGGCGCGGCGATGGCCAGCATGAGTGCGATTCCGCGCACATCGAGCACGGCGCCGAACCATGTCCGCAGATCGCGCTTCGTTACGCAATACAGGAACGTGGCGGCGAGCGGCACCAGCACGGCGACGGGGCCTTTCGCGAGGAGACCGAAGCCGATCGAGACGAACGCCGCATGCAGCCAGCGACGATCGCGCTCGCGCAGATACAGGAACGCCGAGGTCGCTGCCGCGGCGATCAGCATGTTCAGAAGCGCATCGGCGATCGCGGCCCGCCCGATGACGGTGACGCCTGCGGCCGTGGCCGTGAACCCCGCGGCAAGCAGGCCTGCCTCGACACCGCGCAGTCGCCGGACGAACAGGAACACGATCGTGACCCAGACGGTGGCGCAGATCGCGGAGGGAAATCGGAACGCGAACTCGGTCTCACCGAACGCAAGCACCGAGACCGCCTGCAGCCAGTAGATGAGCACCGGCTTGTCGTACCGGGGCTGGCCGTTCAGGAACGTCGAGATGTAGTCGCCCCGCTGCAGCATCTCCCGCGTTGCCTCGGTGAAGGCACCTTCGTCGAGATCGAATAGCGGCACGGCGCCGAGGCCCACGAAGAACGCGAACGCGACGGCCACGACGAGCAGCGCCGTCAGCAGCGGTTGCGTGCGCAGATCGTCGGCCACGCTTCGGTCAGGGGCGGTCATGGGGCAGGGATGCTATCACCGGGACCGCAGAAACAGCGGCGCGGACAGAATGCCTTGCACGATGCCGAGGATCCCGTACAACAGACCGGTCGCGGCAGCAGTGGCCGGCGGCACGCCGGCGAGGCCGAGCACCGCGACAGCGGCGAGTTCACGCGTCCCGAAACCCGCGATCCCCAATGGCACCGCCGCCATCACGAAGATGGGCGCCGCGCAAGCGAGCATCAGCACCAGGGGCACTTGCGCGCCGACCGCCAGGCCGCAGGTCGCGAGGGCCAGCGCGGAGAACACCTGGACGAGGATCGACAGCCAGAGCGAATTCCACAAGCTGCGGCGCAGGCCCGTGTCGGGACTGCGGAGCCGTGCCCAGAGATCCGCGAGACGCACTGCGGCGCGGAAGGGCATCGCCCGGAGCCGATCCAGCGGCCAGGGGAGGAACGGGCCGACAACGATGGCAGCCAGCAACGTGCCGTAGGTCGCGAGCACGCTGCCCCCATGTCCTCCGGCGTCGAGCGACAGGCCGGCGGCGAGCGCCACGCCGGCAGCCAGCAACGAGAGCAGACACAGCGTCCAGAGGCCGCTCAGTCGACAGAACGCGACCGAGACTGCCGACTCGACCAGCGGATTGCCGAGACGGGAAAGCTCGTAGCTCCGCAATGCGTCCCCGGAGAGCGTGGCGCCGGGCAGCAGGACGTTGCTGGTGATCCCGCGCGCGTACATCGCGAGAAGGCTCGGGAAGGGTGCTTTGAGGTGAAACGCCCGTGCGATGGCCGTCCAGCGCGCTGCCGACATGACGTTCGACAGGATGGCCAGCGCGAGCGCACTCACTAGGGTGACAGGATCGGCCTTAACAAGAGAGCGTGCGAGGCTATCCGGCCCGAGATACCAGAGGATGGCCCCGATGAGTGCGACGCCGGCGACCGCCCGGACTGCCAGGCGGAGCCCGTTCCGCGGCCTTGCATCGGCCGGTGCGGCCTCAGCCAGTGCCGGTCTCCCGGGACGCCGGAAGCGGACGAGGCGCGGCGCGCGTCTGGTACTGCCGACGCCCCTCGGGCTCGTGGTAGATCCGCGTGAGGATCTCGCCCAGGACGCCGGTCGCGACCATCTGGACGGCGATCAGGACGAGCAGCACGCCGAGCATGAGCAGAGGCCGCCCGCCGATCGAATGCCCCAGGACAAGCTTGTCGAAGGCGAGCCACGCGAGGATCGCGAAGCCGAGCGTCCCGAGGCCCAGCCCGAGGCCCCCGAACGCATGGATCGGCCGGTGCAGAAAGCGCAGCACGAACTTGATCCAGAGAAGATCGAGGATCACGCGGAACGTCCGGTCGATGCCGTACTTGCTCGTGCCGCGGGTGCGGGCGTGGTGCTGCACCGGGACCTCGATGATCTTCGCGCCGACCTCGGCGGCGAGCGCCGGAATGAAGCGATGCTGTTCGCCGTAGAGGCGGAGATCCCGGATCACCTGCGCACGGTACAGCTTGAGCGCACAACCGTAGTCGTGCAGGCGGACACCCGTGACGCGCGAGATGAGGCCGTTGGCGATCATCGACGGCAGCTTGCGGGAGAGCGCGGCATCCTGACGCGCCTTCCGCCATCCCGAAATGACGTCGATGTCGGGGGTCGCTTCGAGCTGGTCGAGCAGGCGCGGGATGTCGTCGGGATCGTTCTGGAGATCGCCGTCGAGCGTCACGACGAACTCGCCGCGGGCGATGTCGAAGCCGGCCTGCATGGCGGTCGACTGCCCGTAGTTGCGGATGAGGTAGATCGGCTTCAGCCACCCCCGTGACGCGGCGAGTCCCTCGAGGATGCGGGCGGAGCCGTCGCGCGAGCCGTCATCGATGCAGATCAGTTCGAACGACCGACCGGACGGCGCGAGCGCGTCGTGGACGCGGGTGACGAGGTCGGGGAGATTCGCCGCCTCGTTGTAGATGGGGATGACGATGGAGACCTGCGGAACGACGACCTGCGGCGCCGCGGACAGCGGGACGGCCTGCGTCACGGTGCAGCTCCCGCCTCGCCACCCTCGGGCCCGTAGAACATCACCCAGACCTGGAAGTCCGCCGTGAAGGACTCGAAGCGATGCACGACGCCCGCAGGGACGAACAGCGCGTCGCCGGGCCCGAACGCGTGACGCGCGGCGCCGTTCAGGAACACGCCGCTTCCCGTCGCGACGATGTACAGCTCGTCGCGCGTGTGTGGCGTCTGGCGATCGACGCCGTCCGGCGCGTACAGCTTCAGCAGGAGGGTCCCATGCTGGAGCACGGCCACGGACCGCAGCACATCCGGCCCCGGTGCAGGCAGCAGGGCCCGGGCGGCATCGAGCGTGGCGTGTCGCGGTGCAGGCGAAGCCGTGAAATTCTTCTCAGGAAGCATGTCGGATTTGCAGGGCGAGGAGGACGGCGAGCACCAGGAACCAGGCGCCGAAGCCGCGGTTCAACCAGGCGAGACGCTGCGGCGAGCGCAGCCAGACCCCGATGGTGGAAGCGAGTCGAGCGTAGCCCATCATGACGGTGATGTCGACCGCGAGCAGGGTGACGAGCAGGACGGTCAACTGGATGCCCAGAGGTGCCCGCGGATCGAGAAACTGCGGGAAGAGCGCCGCCATGAAGACGATCGTCTTGGGGTTCGTGAGATTCACCAGACTCCCCTCCACGAGCCGGCGCCACCAGGACGGTGCCCCGGCGCCCCGTTCGACGATCAGACCGGCCGGCGTGGAGAGCAGTGATCTCAGCCCGAGCCAGGCGAGGTAGACGACCCCGGCAATCTCGATCGCCTGGAACACGATGCGCTGCTCGGCGACGGCGGCGAGGCCGAACGCGACGACGAGCGCGTAGGTCACGAGTCCCACCTGCAACCCGAGCACCACCGGAAACGCAGCGCGCGCTCCGTGCGACAGGGCATTTGCCATCACCGCCGCCGCGCCGGTCCCGGGAGACACGCTGACCACCGCAAGCGTGGACACGTACGCGAGCCAGACCTCGAACTTCAAGCGGCGTCCTGCACTTCCCGCCACCGGAAGCAGTCGACCGTATGGTCGTTGACCATGCCGGTCGCCTGCATGAAGGCGTACATGATGGTGGTCCCCACGAACCGGAAGCCGCGCTTCGCGAGATCCTTCGAAAGGGCATCGGACACCGGGGTGCTCACCGGAACCTCGCCCTTCGACCGCCACGCGTTGCGGACCGCTCGGCCATCGACGAAGCGCCAGAGATACGCATCGAAGGTGCCGAAGGCCGATTGGACTTCGAGGAATGCGCGCGCGTTGGTCGTCGCCGATGCCACCTTCAACCGGTTCCGCACGATGCCCGGGTCGGCGAGGAGAGCGGCTTGCTCGGCCTCGCCGAAGGTGGCCACCTGGATCGGGTCGAAGTCGCGGAAGGCACGGCGGTAGCCCTCGCGCTTCTTCAGGATCGTGGTCCACGACAGACCGGCCTGGGCGCCTTCCAGCAGGAGGAATTCGAAGAGCCGCCGATCATCGTGCACGGGGACGCCCCATTCCGTGTCGTGATACGCGATGTCGAGGTCACCGCTTCCGGCGGCCCATTCGCAACGGACCGGGACCTTCACGCGCCGTCACCGTCGAGACGGTTCGACACCTCCAGCAGGTTGCCGTCGGGATCGCGGAAGTACACGGACAGGATCGGTCCCTCGGCACCGGTGCGGACGACCGGACCCTCCAGGATCGGCACGTCGGTCGCCTTCAGATGGGCCACGACATCGTCGATCGGCGTCCCGGTGATGAAGCAGAGATCCAGCGCGCCGGGGGCAGGGCGATCGGCCTTCGGTTCGAATTCGTGTCCGGCCTGGTGGAGATTGATCTTCTGACGGCCGAAGGACAGCGCCTGGCGACCGCCACCGAACGTGACGAGGGTCATGCCCAGCACGCGCACGTAGAACGCGGCGGTGGCATCGACATCTCGGGCCGTGAGCACGACGTGGTCGATGCGGTCGATGGTCAGCACGGTGGCCTCCGATGGATCGGGAAAAGCCGGAAAGTGCCACGACTTGCGCCGGCCGGCCAGTGGGAACCGGGCAGGCGACGCGGAGGGCGGGTCAGGCGGGATGCCGGGCGAGGCGGATGCCGGTGAACTGCCAGCGTGTGGCAGGCGAAAGATGCCGGCGATAGGTCGCCCGGATGTGGGACTGCGGCGTCAGACAGGAGCCGCCGCGGAGCGTGTACTGGTTCACCATGAACTTGCCGCTGTACTCCGCCAGCGGGCCTGCCGCGGGGCGGAATCCCGGATAGGGTCCGTGGGGGCTCGCGGTCCACTCCCAGACGTCGCCGAACAATTGTGCGGGGCCCCAGTCAGCGCGAAGCGCCTGCAGCGCCGCGGGGTGGAAACGTCCCGATTCGGCAAGATTGCCCCCCTGGCCGGCGTCGGCGGCGGCCACTTCCCACTCGGATTCGGTGGGAAGACGCGCCCCCGCCCAGCGGGCATACGCGTCGGCCTCGTACCAGCTCACGTGGCAGACGGGTTCGTCGGGGTCCACGACGCGCACCCCCGAGAGCGTGTAGTGGATCCACTGTCTGCCCTGGCGCTCCCAGTAGAGCGGGGCGGACCAGTGCAGGCGACGGACGTGACTGATGCCGTCGGCCATCCAGAACTCGGGGCGCTGGTAGCCGCCGTCCTCCATGAAGTCGAGGAACTCGCCGCACGTGATGAGGCGCGACCCAAGTTCGAAGGCAGGGATGAACTGTCGATGGGCCGGGCATTCGTTGTCGAACGCGAACCCTTCGGCGGCATGGCCGATGGTGCGCAGCCCTTCTGCGCACGGGAACCACTGCAGCGGCCGCGGACCTGTCACCGCCTGCATCGACCAGGGTCGGTAGACGGGCTTGTACGGGCTCCCGGACCACAGATGCTTGAGGTCGGCGAGCAGCCGTTCCTGATGCTGCTGCTCATGCTGCAGACCCAGTTCGAGCGCGGCGAGCAGAGGCTCCGGTTGCGGCCACCGGGTCGCGAGCAGGTCGGCGATGGCCTCGTTCACATGCCGCCGCCATTGGAGCACTTCTTCCAGCGTCGGCCGCGCCACCAGACCGCGCTGATCACGCGCGATGGCGGGACCGGCCGCTTCGTAGTGGGAGTTGAACAGGAAGGCACACGCCTCGTGCCACGGCTTGTAGCGCGGCGAATGCGCGCCGAGCACAAAGTGCTCGAGGAACCAGGTGGTGTGACCGAGATGCCACTTGACCGGGCTTGCCTTCGGCATGGACTGCAGGGCGCAGTCCTCCGCGCCCAGCCCGGCGATCAAGGCTTCCGTGCTGCCACGGATCGAAAGCAGGCGCGTGATCCACTGACGCGCCGACGGGTCCGGCACCAGCCCGGCAGGCGCCACGTATTCCGGATCGGGAGGTGCAACGGCCGGCGCCGTTTCCGCCGGAGACATGGGGCCGTTCATGCCGCACTGAATTGCTTGGAGGCATCTGACCGGAGCGCGCGTCCGGCGCATCCCCGCTGTCGGAGCACCGCAGGCGATCCCGGCTCGGCGGGGTACCTCGGCGCAATGCGCACACATCCCACGCAGGCAGCACGTCTCATGTCCGGGGAGGCCCTCGAGGGGCGCGGTCTCTCTTTTAGGTTTTCGCGACGGTCACCGGGCGGTACCGTCAGTCGGCCGCAATCTTTGTGTCTGCGGGTCGTGGCGTCAATACCCCGCGCCAATGCTGGGTTAGCGGCCTGCCATGCCGGCCGCGACCGCAGTCTCGGCCGATACCTGGAAGGTCTTCTGGATGACCAGGGCATCCGCACTGGCGCGATGCCGCACGACCCCGAGGCTTTCCTGCACCTCGCGGCGCGCGGCGTCCCAGCAGCCCAGTTGTGCATCCGTCATGAGACTGCGCAATGACTCCAGTCGGAAGTGCTGCGGGAGGTCTGCAGCGTCGAACAGCCTGGCGATCCAGGAGCGGTCGTAGCCCCAGGCGTCGCTGTAGACGGTGAGCCCGCGCAGATCGCCATTCAGTCGCTCGGCCACTTCGCGCAGCGGCTTCCCGTGGGAATCCAGAATGGTGCGGGTGATGCGATGGACCGATTCGGCTGCCGCATCCCAGTGCGTCCACTCGGGCGCGGGTCGGATGAGGTAGCAGCGCGTCGTGCCGTCCGGCAGGGCGACGCCGACCTCGATCGGATAGCTGCCGGCGCCGAAACCGGAGGCTTCGACATCGAGGACGACGGGGAGCGTCGGGCCCGTGACCGGAGGACCGTACGCCGACATCTGGTTCAGCATCGAGGGTGCTCCCGAAGGGGGTGCGGCATCACGTTCGTCAGCTCCGGTCAACGCGGTAGGAAAGATAGGCCAGCCACACCGCCAGCGGGACCGCCCCGATGGCAACAAGCCCCGCGGTGGAATCCTCGAAGCGGACGGCGTGCCATCCCGTGAACGCGCCGACTCCCACGAACACGGCGGCGGCGAGGCTGTACGCCGTCTTCCGGACCGCGGTCCGCCAGGCGGCCTTGCGGCGCGCCGCCCGCACCGCAGCATCCGGCGACAGCTTGTGGAAGAGCGAAATCACCCCGAAGACGGCGATCACGATGAGCAGGATTCGCAGCAGCATGGGCGTTACCTGAGCACGTTCGATTCCTGCGCCTCCCGGATGAATGCCGCGGCATCCTCCGGGAGCAGCAGGCGGTCGTCCTCGAGCCGCTCGACGGACGCCCTTACCTGACGGACGTAGCCCTCGTGATTGCCGTAGAGCGACTTCAGGGACTGTCGCGGATCGTGTCTCTCCTCGGCCTCCTGGACCGTCCGCGGCAATGGGATCATGGTGCCGAGGAGATCGCAGAGATCGTCGCCACCGAACTCCGCCGTCCGGGTGTTCCAGCCCATGTACGTGGCGACTGGCACGTCGATGGCCGGATGCCGGATCCCGGCAACCTCGTGCCCGCGGACGTCGAGCTGCGGCACGAGAATCCGGTGCGGATAGACGACGGTCGGGAACAGGTTGTCGATCACGCCGGCGTTGCCGCGCACCCGGGGCCCGAAGTCGCGTTCGCCCGATCCGTTGATGCGTCCGCGGTAGGTGAAACCCGGGATGGCGTAGATGTCCAGTTCCTCGGGAGGCACCAGCGTCCCGTCGGCGATGCGGGGAACCCGCGAGGCGGGCGGGGGCGTCCCGTCGGAGACCCACGCGTCGAGCGCCACGGTGAGCGCCCGAAGGATCGGACCGGGATGGACCGGATTCGACAACTGCTCGCACTGCCGATTGCCGATGCCGCGATGCGGTGGATCGCCACGGAAGCTGCCGTGCTGGAGGCTCGAGAGCAGATAGCGGCGGACTCGCGGACTCTCGCCGAGGTCCGTGCGCCCGCCTTCGGTCGTGCCGGTGAGCGAGGCACGGAACTGCCAGTACTCGTTCGACGTGTCGGAGTGGATCACCTTCGGATCGCTCGACGGCCGCTTCAGGATGCCGTCCGGGATGCGGGTGCGCGGATCGCCGCGGACGCCGTACTGGTGCGGGAAGTTCGTGTCGGGTACGTGGCGCTCCCGATGCTGCTGCGAGAACGGGTTCGGCTGGGCGAACCGGTAGTTGAGGAACAGCTTCTGCACGCCCGCCACGTGAATGTGCATCCCGTCGCAGACGCGCCGGCCCTGCTCGTCCTCGTTGAACCCCTGGTAGAGGAAATCCCGCAGGTACATGCCGCTGGAGGAGATTCCCTGGCACAGGACGTTCCTCAGCCCTGCCACCGGGTTCGCCCGGCCTGCGTCGTCCGCGATCCCGTGCCGCAGCCACGAGACGAAGTCCCGCGTGGTCAGATAGCCGAGCCCCATCACGGGCGAGTCCGTGGCCCGATACAGCAGGTGGTAGTTGCGATCGTTGCGGAAACCGTCCCGGAGGCAGATGTCGGTGGCGCTCGGCGTGCCCGGCCAGCCGTCGGGACAGTGGGCGAAGGCCCAGCGATCATCGGCCACGCGCTGTCCGAGGGGGATATCCGGGGCATCGGGCGTCGGGGAATCTGACTCGACCACCCATAGCTCGGCGTCCGCAGCCTCCTTGCGCGTCGACACCGCGGGATAACTGCGGAACGCAGGCCCTCCCGAAAGCGGGAGCGTCGTCGGGTTCCCGCCGTTGAAGTTTCGATCGCCGAACTCCACGAGGATGCGCTCGGTGAGCGGCTGCCCCTGCGCGTCCTGGGCGATCGGGAAATCGACGGTGAGCCGGTGGTCGCCGGGCGCGATGTCGCCACCCCAGCCGACCCACGCCACCACGTAGCCACGGGCCATGAGGAAGCCGTTGCCGAAGTCCTCCGGGGACATCGGGTCGTTCATGTTCGCCTGCGACGAGGTGTCGTGCAGGCGACCGAAGGCGATCTTCCAACCGCGATTGTTCACCTCGAAGAACAACGTGCCGGCGGCCTTCGCCATGTCGACCGGCTTCAGGATCACCACGTCGGCGGAAAACGCGACACGGCCGGCATCGTTCAACGGGGCATTGCCGATATCCGTGACCCGGGCGTTGCGACCGTCCGCCGGGTCGGCCTCGAACCACGCACGGCCGGTGAGCTTCTCGTACGGTCCGGCGGCGCCGAACGCACGGCCCTCGGCGACGACCTCGCGCTTCTCGACCTCGAGGCGCACGAGACGTGCATCTGCCAACATGGCCATGCAGGAGAGGAGGACACCCAGAACCACACCGGGAAGGCGTCGCGAACAGGCCATCGAGGATCTCCGGATCTTGTTGTCCGGCGAGTGTGACCGTCCGTGCCCGGGCTGTAAACGAGGGAGCGCGCACCCGGCAATCGCGAGAGACGCCGCGGGTGGCGCGGAACAGAAGGCGATGCAGAGGTTTCCCCGGGCGGATGCCCGCAGGCCGTGCAGCGGGGCACGACCTGCGGTCCACGGCGTCCGCCCGGTGAGGCGTTACTTCGCCCTGCGGCGGGAAACCACGACGCCCACGAGGCCGAGGCCGCCGAGCAGCATCATGTACTCGGCCGGCTCGGGCACCGGCACCGGCGCAAAGGCCTCGAAGGTGGCCGCGCGGAAGGGAGGCTCGAGACCGTTCGTGGAAGCCGCCTGGGTCACGCTGACACCGTTCACGAGGTAGGAGAACTGCGTCGCGTCCGTCTTGATCACGTACCAGGCCGTGCTCGGATTCTCTTCCTCGATCGAGATGTCCGTGCGCAGGTTGACCGTATCTTCGGAATAGATGTCTGCCTGCTGCGGGCGGGTCCGGCCCACGCTGGAGTGCGCCGCGCTCACGAGACGGGACCCGAGGTCGGCGTCATACCAGCCGACGGACACGTCGTAGCCTGTGAATCCCCGGCGGAAGATGTCGTTGATCTCGAGGACGTACCCGTTCTGCTCTTCGACCTCCAGCGTGAACTGGGAGGCGAACAGCAGCGTCCCGTCGATGTTGTCGCGGTAGACATAGTCCTCGAACAGGCCGATGTCGTTGCCGTCGTACAGGACGGAACTGATCCGTCGGGCGACGCGCGTGTATCCGTTGGTCTCCGGCGTCCAGCCGTCGCCGAGGAACAACTGGTCGGCGGCGGAATTGTTGGCCCCAAGGACGCGCAGGGGGGCGCTGTCCGGCAGGGCCACGAAGCCGCCGGCCAGGGCCGGGGCACTGATGGCAGCCATGGCCGCCGCAATGATGGTCATGCGAATTGTCATTTCGAGGTCTCTCTTTTCTGGGTGTCCGGCAGGGGTCTCCCTCCCAGGGAGCCTCTGCACAGTTCAAGATAGAGGGCCGCGCGCATTGCCGACAGGGTGCATCTCATTGCAGGGATCGGGAGTAGTTCCCGTTCGTTTCGGGCGACATCACCGCCTGGCGCGCGCCGGACCGGGTGATGCGCTATTTCGAGGGGCCTCGGATCGGGAGACGGCATGCCTTGACCCCGCACCGGGCTTAGAATCGGGGCCTGCTCAGCATCGGGAAAGCCCATGGAATCCGCCGCCCGCATCGCGAAGGAACTCGAAACCAAGGTCGTCAAGGCCACGTGCCCGCACGACTGCCCCGACGCCTGCGGGATGCGTGTCACGGTCGACGTGAAATCGGGTCGCGCGGTGAAAGTGGAGGGCGACCCGACCCACCCCGTCACCCGTGGCTACCTCTGCAACAAGGTCAACAACTACCTCGACCTCGTCTACAACGACAATCGCGTGCTGTATCCGCACCGCCGCGTGGGTCCGAAGGGCCCCGGCGGCAAGCTGGAACGCATCACCTGGGACGAGGCGCTCAACGAGATCGCGAGCCGCCTGAAGAGCGTCGTCGCCGAGTACGGGCCCGAGGCCGTCCAGCCGTACAACTACTCGGGCACGCTGGGGATGGTCGGCTTCTCCGGCATGGGGGACCGATTCTTCAACAAGATGGGGGCGGCCCGCCTCGCCGGAACCATCTGCACGGCGGCAGGCCGCGCCGCCAGTCTCTCGATGACGGGCCTCGTGCACGAGGCGAACATCGAGGACATCCCCGCGATGGATGTCGTGATCCTCTGGGCCACGAACCTGGTGACCACGGGCATCCACGCCATGCCGTTCCTCGATGAAGCGCGGGCGAACGGCGCGAAGATCATCGCGATCGATCCGCGACCGACGCGCACCACGGCGTACGCCGACTGGCACGTGCAGCCGAAACCGGGCACCGATGCGGCGCTCGCGCTGGGGATGCTGAAGATCATCGTCGACCGAGGTCTGCACGATGAGGAATTCCTCCGCAGCCAGACGCTCGGCTGGGAACGACTCGTGGAGGAACGACTGCCCGACTATCCGCTCGATCGGGTGGCCGCCATCACGGGCATCCCCGAGGCCGACATCGAGAAGCTCGCGCTGCTGTATGCGTCCACGAAGAAGTCGTTCATCCGGCTGAACTGGGGCATCCAGCGGCACGACAACGGCGGATCGATGACGAAGGCCATCCGCTGCCTGCCGCTCTTCACGGGCTCGATGACCACCGGTGGCGGCCTCTGCGTCGGGACCGGCAACGAGATGCGCGGCGTCGACATGCGGAAGCTGCAGCGCACGGATCTCCTCGAGGGGCGCATGCCACGCACGATCAACATGATCCAGATCGGCCGCGCGCTCGAGGACGACACGCTCGATCCGCCGATCAAGGCCATGTTCGTCTGGAATTCCGATCCGGCCAACTGCGTGCCGGACACGAAGTCGGCGCGCCGCGGCATGTCGCGCGCCGATCTCTTCACCGTGGTGCACGACACGTTCTTCACCGACACGTGCGACTACGCCGACATCGTGCTGCCCGCCGACACGACGCTGGAGCGCACCGACATCGTGGGCGCGTACGGCAATTTCTACTGGGGTCTCAGCCAGCAGGCGATCGAACCGCTGGGCGAGAGCGTCGACAACAGCGAGCTGTTTAGGCGCCTGGCGAAGCACATGGGCTACGACGATCCGTGCTTCTCGCAGAGCAACGAATCGATCATCCGCGAGTTGATCGATCCGGAATTCAATCCGCTCTTCGAAGGCGTCACGTACGAGCAGCTCGAGTCGAACGGCTGGGCACGCGCGAATCTCGCATCTCCGCGACGCCCGGGTCTCAACAGCGGTCGCTGGCCGACCCCGTCGGGAAAGATCGAGATCTACAGCGAGTCGCTGGCCAGCCAGGGCATCGATCCCCTGCCGGCCCACCATCCCGAGAAGGAAGGGCAGGAGAGCACCGAGCAGCGCGCGCGGTTTCCGCTGCAGGTGATCAGCGCCGCGACCCACCATTTCATCGGGGCGAGTTTCCAGCATGTGCCGCGGCTGCAGGCCATGATGGCGCGGCAGACCTTCGAGGTGAGCGAGTCCGACGCGGACGCGCGCGGCATCGCGACCGGAGACCTCTGCCGGTTGTGGAACGATCGCGGGGAGGTCTTCGGCCATGTGCTGGTGGTGCCAGGGATGCTGCCCGGCGTGCTCGGCGCACCGAAGCAGTTGCAGGGCTCCAAGCAGCGGAACGGCGTCAACATCAACGCACTGGTGAGTCAGGACGAGGCGGACATGGGACGCGGCCCGGTCTTCTATTCGACGCTGGCCCAGCTGGAGAAGGTCGCCGCGGCGTGACATCCACGACGGATGCCTGCCGCCGGCCGACCAGCCGGCGCTCTCAGAGGATCAAGGCTTCCGGTTGCTCGAACTCGTCTTCGGTTCGATCGCGTGCGTCGTCCCGGGCCGCCTGGAGGGCAGGCTTGGCGACTTCGGGTTCGAGGGCGACCAGCGCCTGGTAATAGGCGCGCACGTTCTCGGTCAGCGCCATCGCTTCCCCGCCCCGCGCGTAGCCGTGCTTCAGTGTCGAGAAATGCACCTCCACGGCGAGCAGCGGCAGTGCCTGGCGCACGTGGATCCAGGTGTCGGGGTCCAGCCCCAGTCGCTGCGCCAGGATCCGGGCGTCCTCGAGGTGCCCGAGCCCCTGGTTGTAGGCGGCCAGTGCGAGCCATGATCGATCCGGTTCCCGGATCCGGTCCGGCAAAGCATCCCGCAGTGTCCTGAAGTACCGTGCCCCCGCGCGCAGGCTCTCCCACGGATCGGTGCGATCCTTCACGCCCATCCGAATGGCGGTCTCTTCGGTCAGCATCATCAGCCCGCGTACGCCGGTGGGCGACGTGGCAGCGGGATCCCACTTGGACTCCTGGAATGCGAGCGCGGCAAGGAATCGCCAGTCGACGCCGGTTTCTCGTCCCGCCTGTTCGAACGCCGGTCGCAGGGCCGGGAGGCGGCGCGCCACGGCGTCGCGGAATTCCACGGCGGCCGCTGTGTCGAGCCGCTTCGCGTGCCCGTAGTAGCGGTCCATCAACTGGAGCAGGGTCCCGTCTTCCGAGACCCGGTTGAAGAACCGGCGAGCCTGCTTGATGAGGCGCGGATCGCCATGCCGGGGAAACGCCCAGGCGACGGGTTCCGCAGGTCCGACCGACAGGGTCTGGGCAAGATCCGGAAAGGCGCCTCTCGCCAGGTCGAGCAGGTGGGCGCCGGTCACCGCGTACTCGGCACGCCCCTCGGTGAGGGCGCGAAGCGCATCCTCGGGATGATCCGCGGTCACGGCCTCCAGTTGCAGGTCGGGCCGCCCCGTCCTCAAGTGCTGGTCAGCACTCGATTCCGGCGAAAACGCCACGCGCCGCGACTCGAGTGTAGCAACGCTCGCCACGTTCGGCGCCGTCCCGGACTTCACGAGCACCTGACGGGCGCGCCGGTACGGTGGACCGAACAGGAACTCCTGCCGCAACGCCGCCGTGGCCACGATATCCGCGGCCGCCATGTGGGCCTCGCCACGCCGCAGCCTGGCGAGGGCGTCGGCGTAACTCCCCGCTTCGACGAATCGCAGCCGGGTGCCGAGCACGGCGGCGAACCGCGCCACCAGGTCGTACTCGAGACCGCCCATCCGCCCGTCGGATGTCTGGAAGAAAGTGGTGGGTGTCGCGCGGGTAACGACCACCAGTTCCTCCATCGGATCGGGCAGCGGCGTGTTCAACGGGGCCACACCGATCTGGGGCGAGGCGGGCGCCTGCAGCGGCCCGGACGCCGCGAGCGCCAGGAGGATCGCGGACGCCGTGCAATGGGTCATCAGCGACCGAATAAAACGCTTCCAAGCGCCATCCCCGGTGCTAGAATCCGCCCCCTCCGGAGAGGTACCGAAGTGGCCATAACGGCGCTGACTCGAAATCAGATGGTCGGGGAAACCCGGCACGTGGGTTCGAATCCCACCCTCTCCGCCAGATGAAACGGCCCCCTGCGGGCCGTTTTCATTTGGCGAAGCGGGTGTGTGGACGAATCTACCGGTTCGACCGTAACCCATGGGTTCCGGGACGCCGCTTGCGGCGGTCCCGAGCGAATCGCGAGGGACGGCGGGATCACCCCGAGGTGAGACCGGCGCAATCCCACCCTCTCCGCCAGATGAAACGGCCCCCTGCGGGCCGTTTTCATTTGGCGAAGCGGGCGCGTGGACGAACCCGCCGGTTCGACCGGAACCCATGGGTTCCGGGACGCCGCTTGCGGCGGTCCCGAGCGAATCGCGAGGGACGGCGGGATCACCCTGAGGTGAGACCGACGCAATCCCACCCTCTCTGCCAGATGAAACGGCCCCCTGCGGGCCGTTTTCATTCAGGGATGGGAAGGCCGGCGGAATCGACAGGAGGGCAGCCAGTGCCGCGGGATGTCTGGATTGTCCGACGGCGTCCTCGTCCCGGGCAAAGTGCCGTGGGGGAGGCGGACGTCTGGAACTGCTGGGGCGTCGGACTGGCCTTGATCGCATGCGTCTCCACCGAGGGAGCCTGCCCTTCGCAGGCGGCAGTCCGTCGGCAAAAATTCTTTCGGACGGGAAGGATTGCCCGGGCCGCTCCGGCGCGTCAACCCCGAATTCCGCTGCCCACTCGCCCTGGCCGCCGTGTCGTCAGGACGCATCTGATGTGTTTCAAGGACCTGCCGGCGTCACTTCGAGTGGTCTGGATCAAGTCTTCGGGCCTTTTTTGCGCGGGGGCGGATGCACCCCTCCGATATAATCCGCCGCTTCCGCCAGCGCCCCCTCCCCAAGTCGTCCCCATGCTCGAAGCGCGTGAACTCGCCTGCCTCAAGGGCCATCGCTGGTTGCTGCGCGACGTGGCACTGCGTGTCGATCCCGGCGAGATTCTCTGGATCGAGGGGAGAAACGGCAGTGGCAAGACCACCCTCCTGCGCATGCTGAGCGGCCTGACGCCACCCGACGAGGGCCAGATTGCATGGGCCGGGCAGCCGATCCGCGAAGCAGGCGAAACCTACCGACGCGATTTGCTGTATCTCGGGCACCCCAACGCGCTGAAGGACGATCTCACGATCGAAGAGAATCTCCGGTTCGCGATGCAGCTCTCGGGGCGCGCGATCGGCGCCGCAGAATTCGACGACGTGCTCACGCAATGCGGCCTGGCCGATCGCCGGGAGCTGCCGGTGCGAGTCCTGTCCCAGGGCCAGCGGCGACGGGTCGCACTGTCGCGCCTGTGGTTCGCGGATGCACCGAAGCTCTGGATCCTCGACGAACCGTTCGCCGCCCTCGATGCCGAGTCGGTTCAACGACTGTCGGACAGGCTGGGAAATCACCTCGAATCGGGCGGCATGGCCATCCTGACCACCCACCAGGAAGTGCCGCTGCCGTCGGGTCGCGTGCGGCGCCTGAGGCTCGACGCCTGACGATGGGCGACGCCCTGCTCGCGGTCTTCCTCCGGGATGTCCTTCAGGCGTGGCGACGTCGCGCGGACTGGCTCACCACGTTCTTCTTCTTCATCATCGTCGTCAGCCTGTTTCCGCTCGGCGTCGGGCCGGAGCCGGCGGTGCTCAGGGTGATCGCACCGGGAATCCTGTGGGTCGCCGCCCTCCTGGCATCGATGCTCGCGCTCCCCCGCGTGTTCGCCTCCGACTATGCCGACGGCACTCTCGAACAGCTGACGCTCGCGCCCCAGCCGCTGTCGCTCCTCGTCCTCTCGAAGATCCTCGCGCACTGGCTGCTCACCGGTCTGCCTCTCGTGATCATGGGGCCCGTCCTCGGCTTGCAGTTCGGGATGGACGCCGACATGCTCCCGGTCCTTTTCTATTCCCTGCTGCTGGGAACGCCTTGCCTCTCCCTGATCGGCGCGATCGGCGCGGGCCTCACGCTCGGCGTGCGCGGCAGCGGCGTGGTGGCGCTGCTGGTCCTGCCGCTGTATATCCCGGTTTTGATCTTCGGTGCCGGGGCCGTCGAAGCCGTCGGCGTGGGAACCGCACCGGGCGGGCACCTGTCACTGCTCGGGGCCATCCTGATGATCTCGCTGGTCGTGTCACCGCTCGCCTCGGCCGCCGCGGTGCGCGTGGCCCTCGAATAACAAGCGTGTCCGGAGTTCACGTGTCCTTCAACTGGTTCCGCTATTCGTCCCCGCAGACCTTCTATCCGCTGGCCGGCAGGCTGACGCCGTTCTTCTGGATCGCTGCGACAATCCTGACGCTGGCGGGCCTCTACATCGGTTTCTTCGTTGCACCCACTGATTTCCAGCAGGGCGATTCGTACCGGATCATCTTCATCCACGTGCCGGCGGCGTGGATGTCGATGTTCATCTACGTCGTCATGGCGGCGTGGGCCGCGACGGGCCTCATCTTCAACACGCGGCTCTCGTCGATGATGGCGAATGCGCTCGCGCCGACGGGTGCCCTGATGACCGTGATCGCGCTCTGGACCGGCGCCCTCTGGGGGCGTCCGACGTGGGGCACCTGGTGGGTCTGGGACGCGCGCCTCACCTCCGAATTGATCCTGCTCTTCCTGTACGTGGGGTTCATGGCGCTGCATGCCTCCATCGACGACGTGCGCCGGGCCGACAAGGCCGCGGCGATACTTGCGATCGTCGGCGTCGTGAACATCCCCATCATCTATTTCTCGGTGAAGTGGTGGAACACGCTTCACCAGGGCTCATCGGTCAGCATCGCGCGGGCACCCAGCATGGCATCGACCATGTTGATGGGCATGCTCGTGATGGTGTTCGCCTTCTGGGCCTACAGCATCGCCGCCGCACTCACCCGGGTGCGCGGCATCATCCTCGAGCGCGAACGCCATGCGGCGTGGGTCGCGCAACTCGGCACGGAGTAGACCATGCAGTGGGGCAGCGTCGGCGAGTTCATCGCCATGGGCGGTTACGGCGGGTACGTGTGGGGCGCCTTCGGCGTCACCTTCGTGCTGATGGCCGGTGAGGTGATCACGGTCGCGAAGGGGCACCGCGAGGCCTTGAAACGTGCGCGGCTCTTCGCGCGGCAGGGAGACGATCGATGAAGCCGCGCCACAAGCGCTTCGCCCTCGTGGCCGGCGGACTGGCAGCCCTCGGGATCGCAGCGGCGCTCATCCTGAATGCGTTCAACAGCAACCTCGTGTTCTTCTACAGCCCGACGCAGGTGGCCGCCCGCGAGGCGCCCGTCGGACGCAGCTTCCGGATCGGCGGGATGGTGGAGACGGGCAGTCTCCAGCGGCAGGCCGACGGCGTGACGGTGAAGTTCGTCGTGACCGACACGGCCAAATCGATTCCCGTGATGTACGAAGGCATCCTTCCGGACCTGTTCAAGGAAGGGAAGGGCGTGGTCGCCGAGGGCAAGCTCGACGGTGACGTGTTCCGCGCCTCCCAGGTGCTCGCGAAGCACGACGAGAACTACATGCCACCCGAGGCTGCGAGCGCGATGGAGAAGGCGAAGAAGGCCGAGCAGGAATCCCAGCGCACGCTGGTCCTCGACAAGAGCGCCGGCAATGGCGCGGAGAAGAAGCCATGATTCCGGAACTCGGACATTTCGCGCTCGTCCTCGCGCTGTGCCTGGCGATCACGCAGGGCGTGCTCCCGCTGATCGGGGCCGCGCGGGGCGACGCCCGCCTGATGGCGGTGGCCCGACCGGCGGCGCAGGGTCAGTTCGTGTTCGTGGCCCTCGCGTTCGGCTGTCTGGCGTGGTCCTTCGTGCACAGCGACTTCTCCGTGCTGAACGTCGCGACCAACTCGAACACCAGCCTCCCGGTGGAGTACCGCTTTGCCGCGACCTGGGGCAGCCACGAGGGGTCGCTCCTGCTCTGGGTGTTCATGCTGACCGGCTGGATGACGGCCGTGTCGCTCTTCAGCCGCCATCTCCCGCAGCCCATGATCGCCCGCATCCTCGCGGTGATGGGGCTGGTGAGCGTCGGCTTCCTCCTGTTCATGCTCATCACATCGAACCCCTTCGAGCGCCTCATCCCCGCCGCGGCCGAAGGGCGCGATCTCAACCCGCTCCTGCAGGACCCGGGAATGGTCATCCACCCGCCGATGCTCTACATGGGCTACGTGGGCTTTTCGGTCGCCTTCGCCTTCGCCATCGCCGCGCTGCTGGGCGGTCAACTCGACGCCGCCTGGGCCCGCTGGTCGCGGCCGTGGACGACGGCCGCCTGGATGTTCCTCACGATCGGGATCTGCCTCGGCAGCGCGTGGGCGTACTACGAGCTGGGCTGGGGCGGTTGGTGGTTCTGGGATCCCGTCGAGAACGCCTCGTTCATGCCGTGGCTGGTGGGCACCGCGCTCATGCATTCGCTGGCCGTCACCGAGAAGCGCGGCGGGTTCAAGATCTGGACGGTGCTGCTCGCGATCATCGCCTTCAGCATGAGCCTGCTCGGGACCTTCCTCGTGAGATCGGGCGTGCTGACGTCGGTGCACGCATTCGCGACCGATCCGAAGCGCGGCATCTTCATCCTCGCGTACCTCGTCGTCGTGATCGGCAGCTCGCTCGCGCTGTTCGCCTGGCGTGCTCCGCGCGTCGGGCTCGGCGGAAAGTTCGCGCTCGTGTCGAGGGAGTCGGCGCTCCTCGCGAACAACGTACTGCTGCTGGTGGCGGCGGCATCGGTGCTGCTGGGCACGCTTTACCCGCTGTTCCTCGACGCCCTCGGCCTCGGCAAGATCTCCGTCGGCCCTCCTTACTTCGAATCGGTGTTCGTGCCGCTCATGACGCCCGCCCTGTTCCTGATGGGCGTCGGCACCATCGCCAAGTGGAAGAAGGCCGAACTGCCGGATCTCGCGCGCCGGCTCCGCTGGGCCGCGATCGTCGCGGGCATCACGGCCGTCGCCGTGCCGCTCGCGATGGGACGCTGGACGCCGATGCTCGGACTTGGGATGCTGCTGGCCGGCTGGATCGCGGCGTCCATGCTCACGGACGTCGTCGATCGCGTCGGGCAGCTCGCGGCCGTGCATGGGGGCGGGATCGGCCGTGCCATCCGGGCGCAACCGCGCGGCTACTGGGGCATGCAACTCGCCCACCTCGGCGTGGCCGTGTTCGTGGTGGGCGTCGGGCTCGTGAAGGGCTTCGAGATCGAGAAGGACCTCAAGATGCGCGCCGGTGACGTCGCCGAAGTCGGGGGCTACGGCTTCCGGCTCGAGGGCTTCGAACCGGTCGAGGGCCCGAACTACGACGCCACGCGCGGCGTCGTCACGGTGCTCGAAGGCGGCAAGGCGCAGCTGAAGCTGTATCCCGAGAAGCGGATCTACGGTTCCCAGTCGATGCCGATGACCGAGGCCGACATGCACTCGGGCTTCACGCGCGACCTTTATGTCTCGCTCGGCGAAGCCGTGGGCGACGACGCCTGGATCGTGCGCGTGTACGTGAAGCCGTTCATCGACTGGATCTGGGGCGGTTGCGCGATGATGGCGCTGGGCGGCCTGCTCGCGATGACGGATCGCCGCTATCGCCTCGCCCGGCGGGAGGCCACCCGCACCTCGACGGCGACCCACGTCGCCACCGCCTGAGACCAAGACGATGAATCGCTTCCTGTTGCCGTTGGGCATCTTCGCACTGCTGGCGGTGTTTCTCGCCATCGGTCTCACGCGCGATCCGCGCGAGGTGCCGTCACCGCTCATCGACAAGCCTGCGCCCGCGTTCACGCTTCACGAACTCCATGCGCCCGACAAGTCGCTGTCGGCGGCCGACCTCAAGGGTCAGGTCTGGCTCCTCAATGTGTGGGCCTCCTGGTGCGTGTCGTGCCGCGAGGAGCACCCCCTGCTCGTGGAGCTCGGCAAGGCGAACGTGGTGCCGATCTACGGCCTGAACTACAAGGACAAGCCCGATGCCGCCATGGCGTGGCTGGGCGAGATGGGCAACCCTTACAAGGCGTCGATCGTCGATGGCGATGGCCGTGTCGGCATCGACTACGGCGTGTATGGCGTTCCGGAGACCTTCGTGATCGATCGCGACGGCATCGTCCGGTACAAGCAGATCGGCCCGGTGACGCCGCAGGCCCTGAAAGAGAAGATCCTTCCATTGGTCAGGAAGCTCCAGGGATGACGCGCGCGATCCTCATCTGCCTGTTGCTGCTGTCCGGCCTCGCCCGCGCGGAGAACCCGGCCGACGCCGCTGCCGATGCCGCGCTGGAACCCCGCCTGAACCGGCTCGCTGCCGAGCTGCGGTGCCTCGTCTGCCAGAACCAGTCGCTCGCCGACTCGCACGCGGAACTCGCCATCGACCTGAAGAACCAGGTCCGCGACATGATGCGGGCGGGAAAGTCCGACGACGAGATCAAGACCTACCTCACGGAGCGCTACGGGGATTTCGTGCTGTACCGACCGCCGATGCGCGCCACCACGTGGCTGCTCTGGGGAGGGCCGTTCGTGCTGCTGGTCGGTGGCGGTTTCGTGCTCGTCCGCGTGCTTCGCCGACGGCAGGCATCGCTCGCGGCCTCGGAGGCGCAGGCCGTCGCGGGCGGCGCCGATCTCGAACGGGCGCGGTCGCTCCTTGCCGAACCGTCGGCGGACCCGCGGTAGGGAAGGCGCGGCGGGCGTCTGATCACCGGCCGCCATATCCATATCGCGAAGGAATCGTTCCCATCGGGAGACGTCAAGGCCACACTGCAGGCTTTCCCTGCAGAACGGAGTCCTCCCATGTCCTTGCGCCTCGGTGACGTCGCCCCCGATTTCGAACAAGCCTCCACGAAGGGCACGATCCGTTTCCACGAATGGCTCGGCAGCAGCTGGGGCGTGCTCTTCTCCCATCCCGCCGACTTCACGCCGGTCTGCACCACCGAGCTTGGCTACACCTCGAAGCTCGCGGCGGAGTTCGCGAAGCGCAACGTGAAGGTCATCGCCCTGTCGGTGGATCCGCTCGACTCCCACAACGCCTGGATCAGCGACATCGACGAGACGCAGAACACGCGCGTCGATTTCCCGATCCTCGCCGATGCCGACCGCAAGGTCGCGACGCTCTACGACATGATCCACCCGAACGCGAGCGCCACCGCAACGGTCCGGTCCGTGTTCGTGATCGACCCGGCGAAGAAGGTGCGCCTCACGATCACATATCCCGCGAGCACCGGTCGCAACTTCGACGAGATCCTGCGCGTGATCGACTCCCTGCAGCTGACCGACCACCACAGCGTCGCGACGCCCGTGAACTGGAAGCACGGCGAGGACGTCATCATCGTGCCGTCGCTGAAGGACGAGGACGTCATCCGCCAGAAGTTTCCGAAGGGCTATCGCGCCGTGAAGCCGTACCTGCGCTACACGCCGCAGCCTGACCTGAAGTAGTCCCGCATACCTACGAAGGCCCCGACCCGCCCGATGCGGCGCGTCGGGGCCTTCGTCCTTTCCGCGCTTCGTTGCGCAGATGCCGGCGATAATCGGCGCCTCTTCACCCACCCGGTTCCGCCATGGCCGACTTCGACGACGCACGCGCCTTCTGGGACGCCCGATTCGCGGCGCCCGAGTACATCTTCGGCACCGAGCCCAACCAGTTCCTGGTCCGTGAGGCATCCCGCCTCGCGCCTGGCGCAAAGGTGCTCGACATGGCCTGCGGTGAGGGACGCAATGCCGTCTGGCTCGCCGGCCGCGGTTGCCAGGTCACCGGATTCGACGTCTCGCCGCTCGCGCTCGACAAGGCCAGGCGCCTCGCGGCGACGAAACAGGTTCAGGTCGAATGGCTCCAGGCCGATGTACGAACCTGGGAGTGGGCACCGGCGGCCTTCGATGCCGTCGCCTGCATCTTCATCCAGTTCGCATCGCCCGCCGAACGTGAGCGACTCTTCGCGGGCTTCCGGGAAACGCTCAGGCCCGGCGGGCTGGTGCTGCTGCAGGGCTACACGCCGAAGCAGCTCGAGTACCGGACGGGCGGGCCGGGCGAGATTTCACACCTCTACACCGAGGCGATGCTGCGGGAGGCCTTCGACGGCTGGGACATCCTGCAGCTCCGCGAGTACGAGGCAGACCTCGCGGAAGGTACGAAGCATGTGGGCCGATCCGCGCTGATCGAACTGGTGGCGCGCCGGCCCGTCTGACCGACGCTGGCGGAGTTTTCTCCGGCGGCACACCCTCGCGGGCGGTCTGCCCGCGGACCGGACGAGGGCTCCACATGGGCGACATCGGCAATCTGCTGCTGCAGGGACTCGGTACCTTCATCGGATTCGCGCTGCTCGCGCTCGTCGTCTTCTGGTTCATCCAGGACGTCACGCAGAAGAAGCACACCATCCTGCGCAACTTCCCGGTGATCGGCCGACTGCGCTATCTCTTCGAGCGTCAGGGGGAATACTTCCGGCAGTACTTCTTCGCTAACGATCGCGAGGAGATGCCCTTCAACCGTTCCGTGCGAGGGTGGGTCTACCGGCTGGCAAAGGACGAGGGCGGCACGATCGGGTTCGGCTCCACGAACAATCTCAGCGAGCCCGGCAACATCCTCTTCGTGAACGCGCCGTTCCCGACGCTGGAGGAGGACCAGCAGGCGACCCCGCCCTGCGTCATCGGCGCCGGCTTCTGCTGCGAGCCGTTCGAGGCGAAGTCCATCGTCAACATCAGCGGGATGAGCTTCGGGGCGATCTCGGCCCCGGCGGTGCGTGCGCTGGCACGCGGCGCGAGGGAGTCCGGCTGCTGGATGGGCACGGGGGAGGGCGGCCTGTCGCCCTACCACGAGGAAGCCGGCTGCGAGCTCATCATGCAGATCGGGACCGCGAAGTACGGTGTCCGCGATCGCACTGGCGCGCTGAGCAACGAGCGGCTGCGGGAACTGGCGCCGCGGGTGCGCGCCTTCGAGATCAAGCTCTCCCAAGGGGCCAAGCCCGGAAAGGGCGGGGTGCTTCCGGCGGCGAAGGTGAGCGAGGAGATCGCGGCGATCCGCGGCATCGAGCCCCACGTGGATTCCATCAGCCCCAACCGTCATCACGACATCGGCGATGCCGATCAACTCCTCGACATGATCGGCCGGGTGCGCGACCTGACCGGGAAGCCGGTCGGCGTGAAGACGGCCATCGGCGGATGGGACTTCATGCACCAGCTGTGCGAGGCGATCCTCCGGCGGGGGGCCGAATGGGCACCGGACTTCCTCGTGATCGATGGCGGCGAGGGCGGCACGGGCGCCGCCCCGCAGGCTCTCATGGACCACATGGCCTTGCCCATCACCGAGGCCTTGCCGCGAGTGGTCGATGCCTTGGTGGAGGCCGGGCTGCGCGAGCGCATCCGTGTCGTCGCCAGCGGCAAGCTCGTGACATCGGCGAAGGCGACCTGGGCGCTCTGTGCCGGCGCCGACTTCGTGAACACCGCACGCGGCTACATGTTTGCACTCGGGTGCATCCAGGCCCTCCGATGCCACACCAACACGTGTCCGACCGGCATCACCACCCACAACCGGCGTCTGCAGCGCGGTCTGGTCGTCGAGGAAAAGTACATGCGGGTGGCCAACTTCACCCGGAACATGAACCGCGAGATCGACATGATCGCCCACGCCTGCGGCCTGAGGCATGCGCGGGAGTTCCGGCGCGAGCACGTCAGGATCGTGCGGGGCGCCTACGAGAGCGTGGCGCTGTCGACGTTGTTTCCCGACTGCTCGACGGGGCGGACCTCCGCGTGACGCGGGGAGCCGGGTGTCGGGCTGCCGTCCGACACGGCGATGACGTGGGTGAATCGGTGAATCCTGGCGCGCGGGCGTCGGGCTGAATCCCGAGCTACACGCACCGGCGACGATCACCGCCCGGCCACCGCCTCACACCGGGCTCGGGACGTCCGTGGCCTCCCGGATACGCAGGCGACCCGGAACCACCTCCAGGCCGTTGTCCCGCGCGAAGCCCATCATGAAATCGAATCCCTCGGGGTCGATCTCCCGCAGCACGGCCTCGACCACCACGCCACTCTTTCCCTGACGGTTCACCGGCCGCGCATGCTGGGAGTAGCTGAGACGCCCATCCTCATAGCGGGCCAGCGCACCGCAGAGACGCTCGGGCCAGTCGCTCGGGCGAAACGGCCGACCGTCCACGGTGACGCCGAGGATCAGCCATTCTTGCGGTTCAGGGGTCATTCACGCGCCTCGTTGGGGACTTCTCAATTTCGGTCCGGCGGAGCGTTTCTGTAGGCGGCATTCTTGGGCAGAATCGGGCGCGGGGGCGGGTCCCCCCGATCCGGAACCCCGTTGCGACGTCCCGTTGCACCGATCCGGGTGCCGTCGTCCACCACGCAGGAGCACCATGACCACGAAACCCGGCATCGTTGCGCGCTTGAACCGGCTCACCGAATCCCACGGCCCGCTGCGCCCCGGCGCCGGCCTCGTGACCGGCGTCATCGCGTTGTCGCTCGGCATCCTCTGTTTCCTGGGCGTGCTGGCGTTCCATTTCCCGGAGTACCTCACCACACCCGAGCTGCGCCGCACCTACGATGTGGATCTCCTGCGGAAGATCATGCTGGCGGCCATGGTGGTGGCGGGGGGGCTGTCCCTCGTGAACATCGTCTTCGGGCGGGCGCGCTGGCTCGCGGCGGCCGCGTTCGCGCTGGTGGCGCTGACGGCGGTGATGGGTGGGCACACCGTCCCGGTGAAGGACTTCCCGGACGGCACTCCTTACATCGGGCTCGACTGGTTCGTGCTGGACCTCCTGGGGTCCACGCTCATCTTCGTGTTCATCGAGAAGCTCTTCGCGCTGAAGGGCGACCAGCCGGTGTTCCGCGCGGAATGGCAGACCGATTTCCATCATTTCATCGTGAACCACATGCTGGTCGGCTTCATCCTGCTCGTCACCAACAAGCTCGTCCACGGTGCGTTCGACTGGGCGGTGAGTCCGGGGTTGCAGGCGACGATCCGCGGACTGCCGTTCGTGATCGAGCTGCTGCTCATCGTCCTCGTCGCGGACTTCGTGCAGTACTGGACCCACCGCGCGTACCACGAAGTCCCGTTCCTCTGGCGCTTCCACGCCGTACACCACAGCGCGAAGAGCATGGACTGGATGGCCGGTTCACGGCAGCACGTGCTCGAAGTCATCTTCACGCGCACGCTGGTGCTCGCCCCGATCTACGTGCTCGGCTTCTCGAAGGAGGTCATCGATGCGTACATCGTCATCGTGGGCTTCCAGGCCGTGTTCAACCACGCGAACGTGAGCGTGAAGCTCGGGCCGCTTTCCTACCTCGTCGTGACCCCCAACTTCCACCATTGGCACCATTCGCAGGATCAGGAGGCCCTCGATCGCAACTACGCGGCTCACTACGCCTTCCTCGACCATCTGTTCGGCACCGCGGTGAAGGCCGACCGCGAATGGCCGAGCGACTACGGCGTGAAGGGTGACTACATGCCCGAGGGCTTCGTGCGGCAGCAGGCCTTTCCGTTCGTCTGGGACGGGCGCACGGGGACGTAGTGACTTGCTGCGAGCGTGAGATCGTCACGGCGATCTGGCATGCTCCGCCCCTTGCCATTCCCGGGAACCATTCCCGGCGATGCGTCTCCGGAGGTTGTCAAGCATGCGTTTCATCCAGTCCGTCCTCTTCATCCTCGCCGTGCTCTTCGTCCCGGCGGCATCGGCCGCCGAGCAGAGCGCTCCCACGGCGCCCCGGGTGGTCTACGCCGTCGTCTTCGGCGTGCTGTTCGACGAGGCCGGTGAAGTCAGCCAGCTGCGTCTCATCAAGGTGGTCGAGCCGCGCAAGGGCAACGCCGACGCCGAGGGCGTCACGATCCCCGAGGTGTACGTCCAGGCCGTCCGGAAACTGCTCGCCACGCCACGCTATCGGCCGAAGCCCGGGGTCGTGAAGCCGGAGGAGATCTTCACGTACTTCTTCTACGACCCCGACCAGCCGACCCGCGCCAACTACGACCCCCGTCCGCAGCGCTGACCGTCCGCCGCCGACAAGGGATTCCGATGACCAGCAAGCTCTTCGAACCTCTGCAGATCGGTCCGGTCACGGTGCCGAACCGGATTGCCATCGCGCCGATGTGCCAGTACAGCTCGCACGACGGCTGCGCCGATCCCGACTGGCACGGGCAGCACCTGATGAATCTCGCCATGACCGGCGCCGGACTCGTGGTGATCGAGGCCACGGCAGTGGAGCGGCTCGGCCGCATCACGCATGGGTGCCTCGGCCTCTGGGATGACGCGACGGAAGCCTCGCTCGCCCGGGTTCTGGCGGCCGCCCGGCGCTTTGCGCACCCCGGGACGAAGTTCGGTATCCAGCTCGCCCACGCCGGCCGCAAGGCGTCGGCGCAACGGACGTGGGAGGGCGGCCGGGCCCTGGCCCCGGAGGCGGATCCTTGGACGACGGTCTCGGCGTCGGCGATCCCGTTCGATGCCGGTTGGCACACCCCTGTCGCACTCGATCAGGCCGGGATAGCCCGGATCCGGAAAGCCTTCGTGGAGGCCGCCCTGCGGGCCGTGCGGCTCGGTATCGAAGTCATCGAACTCCACGCCGCCCACGGCTACCTGCTTCACCAGTTCACGTCGCCCCTGTCGAACCATCGGGCGGACCAGTACGGCGGCAGTCTCGCCAACCGCATCCGCCTGCCGCTCGAGATCCTCGAAGCGATCCGGTCGGCCGTACCGCCGCAGGTGGCCGTCGGGGCACGCATCACCGGGACCGACTGGCATCCCGACGGCCTCACGATCGAGGAGGCCGTGACGTTCGCCGGCGAGCTGAAGTCCCGGGGCGGCGACTATGTCTGCGTGACCAGTGGCGGCATCGTGCCCGGCATTTCCATTCCCGTGGCGGAGGGCTATCAGGTACCTCTCGCCGAGACGATCAAGCGCGAGACCGGGATCACCACGCGGGCGGTCGGCGTGATCGTCGACCCGGCCCATGCCGAGCGGGTGGTGGCCAGCGGGCACGCTGACCAGGTGGCTCTGGCGCGGGCCTTCATCGACAACCCTCGCTGGGTCTGGCACGCGGCTCAGACGCTCGGCGCGACCATCAGCTACCCGCCGCCGTACGATCGGATCCGGCCCGCCAGCTGGCCCGGTGCCGCGCTCGCCCGACCGAAGTAGCGCTTCTTCGCGGTCCCGCCGCCGGTGGCTCACTCCATGAGCCACCGGCGGTTGCAATCTCGCAGGCATGGACCTCCTGCCTCCCATCTGCTGCTCGTGCCGCCATGGCCTCGTGATCCCCGCGCTCGTCGCGGCGTCCCGACAGGCGGTGTTCTGGTGTCGACGCGACATCGTCTCCCCGCCATCACGGGATGCGTGTCCGGGCTTCGAGCGGGAGATCACCCGCGAGGAGGAGCGCACCCGGACACGCGTATAAGCGCCCCTCGGAGCGCTACCGCACCGACTGCAGGACTCAGGCGGGGCACCCTGCGCGCATCGAATGCGGTGGTGGAGTGCGTGGATGCGGAGCCTGTTCTCGTTGCTGTCCGTTTGCCTGCTGGCGTTGGTCGCACGCACGGCGGGCGCGGTGCCTCCAGACCCGCTGATCGGCCTCGTGTCCGCGGAAGGGCGCGCCAGTGTCGGACTCCTCGTCCGTTCGGAGCAGTCGGCCTATCGGGATGTCGGCGCCCGCTTCGACGTCATGCCCCTGTACGTGTTCGAGAGCAAGCACGCCTACTTCTATTCGTACCGGGCGGGCATCAAGGTCACGCTGTCGGACGCGCGGTACCTCGATGTCTTCATGGTCCAGCGCTTCGAGGGCTTCCCCTCCCAGTCGTTGCCGCCCGTGCTCGCCGGCATGGCGATGCGTGAGCAGGGCGTCGATGCCGGCATCGCGCTGCGTCAGCGCCACGGTGCCCTGGAGACCTTCGGGGAGACCAGGATCGACATCTCCGGCGTTTCCGAGGGCGCCGAACTGCGGATGGGCTTTCGGTATCACGCCGACGGCGAGCGCCTGTCGCTGCTGCCCTACGCCGTGGCGTCGTTCCGGAACGCGTCCCTCAACGACTACTACTACGGCGTGCGCCCCAACGAGGCACGTCCCGGACGCCCCCGATATCAGGCAGGCGGCGGCCTCGATCTGGCCATCGGCGTCGACATGCGATGGCGGGTGAGTGAAGGATGGCAAGTGCTGGGCGGCGTCGGACTCACCCACCTGTCGGCCGAGATCCGCGAGAGTCCGGTGGCGGGACACAGCACGCTCCTGTCCGGCTACGTGGGCGCCGCCTACGACTTCGGCACCACCGTCAATCGCTGGTCCGAGCGCGAGCCGGTGATCGTCCGCCTGCTGTACGGACGATCCACCGACTGCAATCTCATCACGACGATCACGCTCCGCTGCGTCTCGACAGCCACCGAGGACCGCACCGGTATCGCGGGTGTGCAGTTCGGGCGGCCATTCCTGGAGAACGTGAACGGCTGGCCGCTCGACTTCGTCGGCTTCGTCGGCGTGCTGCGGCACCGGGAGCACGGCCTGCAGGAGGACGGCTGGAGCGTGCAGGGCTACATGAAGGTGCAGTACTACGGCTTCCCGTGGAGCGACTACGTCCGGACCCGTGTCGGCTTCGGCGCCGGGCTGTCCGTGGCCAGCCAGATTCCGTACGTGGAGGCGCGCGACCAGGCCCGTCGAGAGCGGGGGACCTCGCGCCTGCTCAATTACCTGGAACCCACTGTGGACGTGAACCTTGGCGACATCGTGCGCGTGAAGGCACTCACCGACACCTACCTGGGCTTCGGGGTGTCGCACCGCTCGGGGATCTTCGGGCAGTCGCGTGCCCTCGGCAACGTGAACGGCGGCTCCAACTTCATCTACTTCTACGTCGAATCGCTGCTGTCGTACTGACCACCCGCGGGCGGTCGTGCGCTTCCGACCGCGGATCGCGAGTGCACCCGGGTTGTGCGTCGATCAGACCAGCGCCCATGGGAAGTGCGACAGACCACGGGTCCCGAGCGGCGAGGTCCCATGAATTCAGCCGGTTGGAGAATCTCCGCCGTGGCACCGCGCTTGCGCTTGTCGTCACGTCACGCGGGGATGCCGGTACACACCGGCCGACCTCGCGTCCCACCGACGACATCGAGATCGCATGGATATCCGAAAGCTCCTGAACACCCTGGTCATGCTGGTGCTGAGCGCCGGCGGCCAGGCCGTCCACGCCGAGTCGTTGAAACCGATTCGCGTGGCGCATGACTTCTGGGTCGGCTATGCGGGCTTCTACGTGGCCGTGAAGATGGGCTGGTTCCAGCAGGCGGGGCTCAAGCTCGAGGAGAAGACGTTCAGCACGCCCGCCGATGGTCTGCCGGCCCTGCTGTCCGGCGATGTCGACATCCATCTCGCACCCCTCGACACCTTCGCCACCGCCATCGACCGGGCGGACGAGAGCGTGCGCGTGATCGGTCTCATCGACTCCTCCGCCGGCGCCGACGCGGTGATCGCCGGCAAGGGGATCGCGAACGTCGCGGCGCTCAAGGGGAAGACGATCGGCGTGTCGTTCGGTCAGACGAATCACATGCTTCTGCTGAAGGCGCTCACCGCCCACAAGCTCGGCGCGAAGGACGTGAAGCTCGTCAACCTCAACGGCGATGACGCCGGCAACGCCTTCGCCGCCGGGAAGATCGATGCCGCCGTGACCTGGGAGCCGTTCATCACGCAGGGCCTCTCGAAGGGTGGTCACGTTCTCTACAGCACCAAGGACGCGCCGGACCTCATCATCAACAGCGTGGGCGTGCGACCCGCCACCCTTGCTGCGAAGCGGCCCGAGCTGGTCGCCTTCCTGAAGGCCCTCTACCGCGGGACCGACTGGGCGCTGAAGAATCCTGGCGAGACCGCGAACATCGTCGCCAAGGCACTGGAGCAGAAGCCCGCCGACGTGCGGGACATGATGCGGAAAGACAAGCTGTATGGCCGTGCCGATTCCATCTCGCTGATCGGGACCTCGGCCGCGCCGGGCAAGGTCGTGAAGACGACCACCGACATCCTCGCCTTCCTGCGAGAGAACGGCATCACGACACGAGACGTGCAGGCGACGTCGATGTTCGATGCCTCGCTCCTGCCCGAGGCGAAGTAGGCGTTTCCGGACCGGTCATGGTGGCTCGCGCCGGATTGCCTGACCTCGCGATCGTCGGCGGCACGCTGCTGACGATGCACGACGGTGCCTTCGAGACCGTCCGCGGATCCGTGCTGATCCGCGACGGGCGCATCGAGCGGATCACGCGCGAGCGGAATCCCGAGGCGCGCGACTCGATCTCCGCCGAAGGCAAGCTCGTGATGCCGGGCTTCGTCGACGCGCACTGTCACAGCATCCACCTGCTGCTGAGGGGGCTGTCCGATGGCCTCACGTACCACGACTGGCTGGAACGGCGGATGTACGCCGCGCTGCCGCACTACACGGCGTCGGACGCGCGCGTCGGCGCTGAGCTGTTCTGCGCCGAAGCCATCCGGAGCGGCATCACCACGATCGCGGACAGCACCGACTTCGGCAACCGCGCCGATCTCGTCGATGCCACCCTGCGAGGCATCGACCGTGCGGGACTGCGCGCCATCTACTTCCGCAACTTCTCCGATGCGCCACCCTCAACGCTGAGCGGCAACCGCGAGTCCGCTGCCGAAGCGCTCGCAGGCATCGAGACCCTGATGGATCGCCCTGCGGGGCGGTATCCGCTCGTGACCATCGGACCGGGCATCAACGAGCCGCACTTCGCGACCGCCGAAGCGTTCCGTCGCGCCGCGATGCTGGCCGAGGACCGCAGAGTCCCGATGATGGCGCACGTGGCGGAGATCGAGGCGGACGTCCTGATCGACGGCGAGAACGTCATCGACTGGCTGGAGCGGCATCGCATGCTGTCTCCCCGGCTCGTCCTCGCGCACTGCGTCTGGCTGGAGCAGGCCCAGTTCCGGAAGATCGCGGCGGCGGGTGCCTCGATCACCTGGCAACCATCGACCAACGCCTTTCTCGCGGACGGTGTGATGCCGCTGAATGCTGCGCTGGCGGCAGGTGTCCCCGTCGGCCTCGGCACGGACGACGCCAATGCCAATGATCGCGTCGACATGTTCTCCGAGATGCGCACCGGGGCGCTGCTCTCGAAGATCGCCAGTCGGGACGCCACGTCCGTTCCGGCCCGCACGATGGTCACGCTCGCGACCCGCGGCGGCGCACGCGCCCTCGGGCTGGGACACGAGATCGGTGCCCTGGCGCCCGGGATGGCCGCCGATGTCGTCCTCCTCGACATGGACGCCTTGCGACCCTGCACGAACCTGGCCTCGGCGCTCGTCTACCAGGGCTCCCCGGCGGCCGTCGAGACGGTGCTGGTCGGGGGCCGCGTCCTCATGTTCGAAGGCGTACTCACGACCCTCGACGAACCGGCGCTCCGGAGGCAGGCCCAGCGCGCGACGAACGGGATCCTGCGTCGCAGCGGCATCGCGCCCGGCAGCAACGCGCCGACCGCCGCGTCGTTCCTCTTCGAGAGAGAGGTGCCGATCGCATGAGCGTCGCCGGCGCACCTTCGCCGTTCCGGATTCCACGAAACCAACTCCCAACCACAGGAAGTCACCCATGACCGCAAGCCCTCACGCGAGCACGAATCCCAAGGTGCAGGCGCTGGCCGCCGCCGGCGTCAAGTACGTGCTGGCGAGCTTCGTCGACCTCCACGGCAACTGCAAGGCGAAGGCAGTCCCGCTCACGCACTTCGACCAGATGCTGAAGGGGTCGGAGCTCTTCACCGGCGCTGCGCTCGAAGGCGTTCCGCAGGAGGTGAACGACGAGGAGGTCTCGGCCCACCCCGACATCGACGCGCTGGCCATCTGCCCCTGGAATCCCGAGCTGGCATGGGCGCCGAGCGATCTGTACCTCGGCGGGAAGCCGTTCGACGCCTGCGCCCGCGGCATCCTGAAGAAGGTGCAGGCCGAGGCGGAGGCGATGGGCTTTCGCATGATGCTGGGCATCGAGCCCGAGTTCTTCATCCTGAAGAAGGACGTCGACGGCAAGATCGTCCCGGTCAGCGAGCGCGACATCCTCGAGAAGCCGTGCTACGACGTGAAGGGACTGCTCGACAGCTATTCGTTCGTCGACGAGGTCGTGACAGCGATGAACACCCTCGGCTGGGACGTCTATTCCTTCGATCACGAGGACGCCAACGGCCAGTTCGAGATCGACTTCATGTACGCAGATGCCGTGACGATGGCCGACCGCATCACCTTCCTGCGTCTGATGATCGGCGAACTCGCGCGGAAGCGCGGATGGATGGCGAGCTTCATGCCGAAGCCGTTCCGCAACCGCACCGGCAGCGGGGCCCACTTCAACATGTCGCTCGCTGATGCGAAGACCGGTACCAACCTATTCGAGACGACGAACGATCCGCGCGGGTGCGGCATCTCGACGCTCGGGTACCAGTTCGTCGCGGGCATCCTCCGCCATGCGCCGGCCATCTGCTCGGTCATCGCGCCAACGGTGAACAGCTACAAGCGGCTGGTACGACGCGGCTCCATGTCGGGCTTCACCTGGGCGCCGGTGTTCGTCTGCTACGGCAACAACAACCGCACGAACATGCTGCGGATCCCGCTCGCCGGCGGGCGCGTGGAGTGCCGCGCGGCGGACATCTCGTGCAACGTGTACCTCGGTGCGGCGCTCATGCTCGCCGCGGGCCTCGAAGGCATCCGCGAAGGGCTCGATCCCGGGGAGCCGCACGCGGAGAACATGTACCTCTACACGGATGCCCAGCTGGCAGAGAAAGGGATCCGGTACCTGCCTCGCACCCTGGGGGACGCCATCGACGCCTTCGAGGCGGACCCGCTGTCCGAGGCCGTCTTCGGGTCGCGGATGTTCGCGGCGTATCGCGACTTCAAGCGCAACGAATGGGACTCGTACCAGAGCCACGTGACCGACTGGGAAACCGATCGCTACCTGACCCACTTCTGATGCGCACCGCAGCGCCCGTCATGCCATTGCCGAGCAGGAGACGCCCATGGACACCGTAGTCGACGAACCGAAGATTGCCGATGGCATCGATGCCTTGCTGCGCGACGTGGCCCGCATCGGCGCACTGCCGCTGGGGCTGGCGGAGACGCTTCCGCCGGCCGCGTACACGAGCGAGGCCTTCTTCCAGCGCGAAGTGAAGCGCGCGTTCCGACCCGGCTGGATGTGCGTCGCGCACGTCTCGCAGCTGCCGACGCGCGGCGACTACCTGTCGGTGGACTGGCTCGGTGAGCTGATGGTGATCGTCAACGACGGGCAGGAGATCCGCGCGCTGTCGCGGGTGTGTCGCCATCGCTGGGCGCCGGTGTGCACGGGGCGGGGCAACCTCTCGGCATTCGTGTGCCCGTTCCACAAATGGTCGTATGCGCTCGACGGCCAGTTGATCGGCGCGCCGCTGATGGAGGAAGCGGTCGACTTCGATCTCGATGCCTGTGCTCTGCCGGAGTACCGCTCCGAGGTGGTGGACGGCTTCGTCTTCGTGAACCTCGACGGCAACGCGGCACCGCTGGCGCCGGCCATGGCGGAAATGTCGGCCGCACTCGCGAACTACCAGCTGGATCGGCTGGTCGTCGGATCGGTGCTCGAATACGACTGCCGCTTCAACTGGAAGATCATGGTCGAGACGTTCATGGAGTGCTATCACCACATCGGTCCGCACGCCGATACCTTCGAACCGGATTTCCCGGCGAAGCTGAGCTACGTGGAGGACTCCCGCGCCGCCTGGACCCGCGGATTCGGCGTAGGGCGTCCGGAGGCCGTGCCCGAGGCATTCGACGTTGGCCTGCCGCGATTCCCGCTCGTGAACGAGAAGGAGTGCGCAGCCTTCGGTCTCTACCTCGTGTACCCGTGCCACATGCTCGCGACCTTTCCGGATCGCGTCGTCTGGTTCCACGCGGAACCCATCGCCGCAGATCGAACCCGCCTGCGGTCGTACCAGATGCTGCAACCCGAGACGACGAAGCTCCCCGACTTCGCCAAGATGATGGCGATCCAGGACAAGACGTTCGACGTGATCAACCTCGAGGACATCGACGTCAATGTGATGCAGCAGGTCGGCGCGAAGTCGGGGATGGTGAAGTCCGGCCGCCTGAGCCATCTCGAGAAGGCGATCTGGCAGTTGAACCAGTTCGTGGCACGCGCCGTCACCGCGCCTTGATGTCTGCGCCGATGACACGCATTCCGCTGGAAGGCCGCCGCATCCTCGTCACGGGTGCCAGCCGAGGCATCGGCCGGGCACTCGCGCTGGGGCTTGCAGCTTCAGGAGCGCGGGTTGCCATCGCCGCCCGCAACACGGCGGGGCTCGCCGAGACGTCGGCACTCGCGGCCACGCCGATGCCGATGTTCGCGATGGACATGCTCGACATCGCCTCCGTGCAGGAGGTCGTCGAGGATGCCGCGACGACGCTCGGCGGGCTCGACGTTCTCGTCAACAACGCCGGGGTCGAGCAGGTCTGCGCTGCGACCGACGTCAGCGAGGATCTCTGGGATCGCATCGTCGACACGAACCTGAAGGGCCCGTTCTTCGCGGCACAGGCGGCCGCCCGCGTGATGGCCGGGGAGGGCGGCGCGATCGTCAACAACTGCTCGATCGCGTCGACGCTCGGCATCGCCACGGCGGTGCCGTACACGTCGAGCAAGCACGGCCTGCTGGGCATGACGCGCGGCCTCGCCACGGAGTGGGCGCCGCTCGGCATCCGCGTGAACGCGATCGGCCCCGGCTACTTCCGGACCGCCATGACCGAAGTGTTCTACGAGAACGCGGACTGGCAACGCTCGATGCTGCCGCGCATCCCCGCCGGTCGCTTCGGCGAGCTGGAGGATCTCCTGGGGGCGGTGGCCTTCCTGTCGAGCGATGCGTCCGCCTACATGACGGGCCAGATCCTCTATGTGGATGGTGGATTCACGAGTGCTTTGTAGCCAACGCGCCCACCTGCAATGACCTGCCAGTTCGTCTTCGACGACGGAGAGACCTTCGAGATCGCACCGCGGCCGGCGGAGACGCTGCTGTCCGCTGCCGAGCGGAGCGGCGGCACGCCGCTCGCCGACTGCCGGGAAGGCACCTGCCAGTCGTGCCGAGGTCGGCTTGTCGCGGGCGCCGTCCGATACGCCGAACGCCACCAGCGTCTCCTGAGTCTGGCGCCGATCGCCAGTGACGAAGTGCTCTGCTGCATCGCCGAGCCGGCGGCGGAGGCCGTGCGGATCGCCTTCGACTACCCGCGCACAGCAGTGCGTCCGGTCCGGAAGATGGTGCTGGAGGTGCTGGAGATCGCCCCGGTGGCCGGCAGAGTCGTCGTGCTGCGGGGCGCGATCCGCGGGCGGTTCAAGCTGGCGTTCACGCCCGGTCAGTACCTCGACGTGTCGATCCCCGGGACGACAGTCCGGCGCAGCTATTCGATGGCGAACGGCCCGGTGACACCGGGCGAAGTGGAACTGCACATCCGTCTCGTGCCCGGCGGCGCGATGAGCGAGTACCTCAGGCACCGTGCCGCCGTCGGCGACCTCGTCGATGTCCGCGGGCCCCTGGGCGCCTTTCACCTGCGACGCCGGCCGGCAGCCCGGATCTTCGTGACGGGGGGGACGGGTCTTGCGCCCATCGTGTCGATGCTGCGCGATCTCGCCGAGAGCGGGGCGACGGACGACCCGGTGGTGCTATTCCACGGCATGACCACCCGTGACGACGTCTATGGTCTCGATGAAGTCCGGTCCCTCCTGACCCGGTTTCGCGACCACGCTTGGCATTTCGCCCTCCAGGATGCAGACGATGCCTGGACCGGCGTGCGCGGACGCGTCACCGACCTGCCGCTGGAGACCGCGATGCGGAGCGCACCGCCCGGCGCGACGGACGTCTACCTGTGCGGCCCGCCGGCGATGATCCAGGCGGTGCGGGATATCGCGGTGCGTGCCGGCGTGCCACCCGGACGCGTGTTCTCCGAAGCGTTCACGCCGGCACCGGCGGCGTGATCTCGGCGACGCCGGTGCGCCCCTGCCAGCGCCAACCGTTGACCTCCGGGAGATCGTCGCCGAACTCACCGATGTGCGCCTTGTGGCGTGCCATGGTCGTCCAGTAGCGCGCGGTTTCGGCCTCCACCCGGTGGGCGAAGCGCGGGATGCGCTTGATGGCGTCCAGTGCCAGGCGATAGCGGTCGAGGTCGTTCAGCACGACCATGTCGAACGGCGTCGTGGTGGTGCCTTCCTCCTTGTAGCCGCGCACGTGGATGTTGGCGTGGTTGCGCCGACGGTACGTCAGCTTGTGGATCATCGCCGCGTAGCCGTGGAAGGCGAAGATGACCGGCGTGTCCGGCGTGAAGAGCGCATCGAAGGCTCGGTCATCCATCCCGTGCGGGTGTTCTTCAGGCGGCTGCAGCGCCATCAGGTCGACCACGTTGACCAGCCGCACCCGGATGTCGGGCACGTACTCGCGAAGGAGCGTCACCGCGGCCAGCGTCTCCAGGGTCGGGACATCACCGGCACAGGCCATCACGACATCCGGCGTTCCCTCATCGTCGCTCGCCCAGGCCCAGATGCCCGCACCCGCTGCGCAGTGCTGCACGGCCGCGTCCACGTCGAGCCACTGCCATTCCAGCTGTTTGCCCGCGACGATCACGTTGATGCGATGGCGGCTGCGCAGGCAATGGTCGGCGACGACGAGCAACGTATTCGCGTCCGGCGGCAGATAGAGGCCGTTGTGGTCCTGCCGCCAGACGTGCGAGGTGAGGAGGAAGTTGAGCGATGCGATCGGTGCCCGCCAAGGAATGCCGCGGGTGACGCTCAGCCACTTCGCGTGCTGGCTCACCATCGAGTCGACGATGTGGATGAAGGCCTCGTAGCACGAGAAGAGACCGTGCCTACCCGTCAGCAGGTAGCCCTCCAGCCATCCCTCGCAGAGGTGCTCGCTCAGGATCTCCATCACCCGGCCGTCGGGCGAGAGATGCTCGTCGACGGCGTCGATGTCGGCCATCCAGGTCTTGCCCGTCACGTCGTACACGGCGTCGAGACGGTTGGAGGCGGTCTCGTCTGGACCGAACAGACGGAAGTTCGCCGCGACGACGTTGGCCTGCATCACGTCGCGCAGGAAGCCGCCGAGCACGCGCGTGGCCTCGGCTTCGACGAGGCCGGGGGCGGCCATCGCGACGGCATGGGCGCGGAATGCAGGCATCGACAACGGCTGGAGCAGGGTGCCCCCGTTGGCGTGCGGATTCGCCCCCATCCGTCGCTGTCCGGTCGGCGCCAGCGCCGCCAGCGCGACCTCGAACCGTCCGTGGGCGTCGAAGAGTTCCCGCGGCCGGTAGCTGAGCATCCAGGCCTCCAGCTGGCGTACGTGTTCGTCGCTGTCGAAGTGGGCAATCGGCACTTGATGCGCCCGCCAGGTGCCTTCCACCGGCTTCCCGTCGACGAACTTCGGACCGGTCCAGCCCTTCGGCGTGCGAAACACGATCATCGGCCAGAGCGGGCGTTCCGCGCGGCGCGGCGAGCCCTGCGACCTGGCCGCGTTCTGGATGCGCCGGATCCGCTCGGTGACGGTGTCCAGCGTCTCGGCGAGCTTCCGATGCAGCAGTTCCGGATCGCTGCCCTCGACGAAGTGCGGCTCGTAGCCGTAGCCATGGAGCAGCGCCGCGAGCTCGTCATGATCGATCCGCGCGAGCACGGTCGGGTTCGCGATCTTGAAACCGTTGAGGTGCAGGATCGGCAGCACCGCACCGTCGCGTGCCGGATTCAGGAACTTGTTCGAATGCCAGCTCGTGGCGAGCGCACCGGTCTCGGCTTCGCCATCCCCCACGACGCACGCGACGATGAGGTCGGGGTTGTCGAAGGCAGCGCCGTACGCGTGCGCGAGCGAGTAGCCGAGTTCACCCCCTTCGTGGATGGAGCCGGGCGTCTCCGGCGCCACGTGGCTCGGGATGCCGCCGGGCCACGAGAACTGGCGGAAGAGACGGCGCAGGCCGCTGCCGTTCAGTTCGATGGCCGGATACCGCTCGGTGTACGTCCCTTCGAGGTAGGTGTTCGCTACGATTCCCGGGCCGCCGTGGCCCGGACCGACAACCAGCATCATGTCGAGATCGTGCGCGCGGATCGCCCGGTTCAGGTGGACGTACAGGAAATTGAGTCCCGGCGTCGTCCCCCAGTGGCCGAGCAGCCGCGTCTTGATGTGCGCGCGTTCGAGCGGGACGTCGAGCAGCGGGTTGTCCTGCAGGTAGATCTGTCCCACGGAGAGGTAGTTGGCCGCGCGCCAGTACGCATCCATGCCGCGCAGCAGTTCCGGCGGCAGGGCACCGCGCGAGGCCGTCACGATGCGGACGCTTCGACGTGGCCACCGAATCCGTGCCGCATCGCGGAGAGGATGCGGTGGGAGAACTCGGCATGTCCGCGCGATGCGAAGCGATCGAACAGCGCGGCGCTGAGCACGGGAACGGGGATGCCTTCGTCGATGGCGGCCTCGATGGTCCAGCGCCCCTCGCCGGAGTCGGAGACGCGCTCGCTGCAGGTCGCGAGTTCGGGGTCCTGCATGAGCGCCGCCGCGGCGAGGTCGAGCAACCACGAGCCCACGACGCTTCCGCGCCGCCAGACCTCGGTGATCTCCGAGAGGTCCAGGTCGTACTGGTAGAACTCCGGACGCCGGACCGCCGCGATCTCCGCATCCGCGACATTCCCTGCGCGCCCCATGTTCGCGTTGCGCAGGATGTTGAGGCCCTCGCCGTACGCCGCCATCAGCCCGTACTCGATGCCGTTGTGGACCATCTTCACGAAGTGACCGGCACCGTGCGGGCCGCAATGCAGGAAGCCTTCCTCGACCGTCCCGATGCCGCCCTGCCGCCCGGGTGTGCGTGGCGCCGCGGCGACGCCCGGGGTGAGCGCCATGAAGACCGGTCGCAGGCGCTCGAAGCTGCGCGCCTCTCCGCCGACCATCAGGCAGAACCCGCGCTCAAGACCCGCAATGCCGCCGCTGGTGCCGACATCGAGATAGTCGAGGCCATGGAGCTGCAGCCCCGCTGCACGCCGGATGTCGTCACGGTAGTGCGAGTTGCCGCCGTCGACGATCGTGTCGCCGATCTCCAGCAGCGGCAGAAGCTCGCGGATCACCGGATCGACGCCACCCGCCGGCACCATCAACCACACGGTACGCGGTGCGGTCAGTTGCGCGATCAGCGATTCGAGCGTCGCAGCGCCGGTCGCACCGTCTTCTGCCAGGGCATCGATCGCCTCCGGATGACGATCGTGGACCACGCACTCGTGTCCGGCCTTCAGCAGACGGCGGACCAAGCCCGTCCCCATCTTTCCCAGTCCGATCATCCCGAGCTGCATCACGCACCTCCGAGCTGGGCATGGCAGGCAGGAGCGTGGCAGGGGAGGGCGATACTCTCCCGATGATGCAGGCCGGTCACGGCCTTCGGCGATGTCGGCATGGAGACTCCGGGGGCGGGGGGACAACGCATCCTCGGTGAGTTCCATGCGCATGGTCGGTGCGATGCCGAACACTTCCGGTCCGGCGCATGCCGATGCCCCCTCCCGGGAAGCGATCAGCCCCGCGGACTGACTGCCGTCGGAAGCTCGATCACCATCCGCGGGTCGAAGGCCGCCTGCTCGCCTTTCTCCGCGTAGCCGAGTGGATTCGCGACGACGCGGCAGCGGAACGGCATGCCGTCCCGATCACCTTCGACGATGTAGTCGTGGGGGCAATGGAGATGACCGTGCAGCCAGAGGTCAGCGAAGGGCAGAAGTTCGTCGAGCGCGTTGCAGAAGCCTGCAGTACCGGGTGTCACGCCGTAGCGCGGATCGTGGCTCCGCAACGTCGGCGCGAAATGGGTGACGGCCACGGTGATGCCGTCGAACGGCTCGGCGAGCGCCCGTCGCAACCATGCCTGGCTCTCCAGCGACAGTTCACGCATGTCCTCCGCCAGCAGCGGTCGTCCGTCCCGGAATGTCGTGTTCGTCGCCAGGTAGTAGTTCGCCGCACGGAAGGCCTTCTCCCGCTGACGCATCTGCCACGTGAGCTGGGTCTCGCCGGTGCCGTGCCGGGCCAGGACGGCGGCGGGCGGGGGGTGTCGTGCGATCGCCTCGAAGTCCGCCCACAACGTGGCCCCCACGAAGCGCACGCCATCGAGCACGACGCTCTGCTGTTCGAGCCAGGTGATGCCGAGCCGCTCACAGGTCGCTCGGAGCCGCGCATGCGTTTCGTCGAACGGAAGATCGTCGTACTCGTGATTCCCGGGGACGTACAACACGGCTCTCCATGGCGAGTCGCCGAGCCTTGGCGAAAAGCGCCCGAGGCCGAAATCCGGGTCCCGCAGGCGGGAATCGCGCTGATACGAGCCGATGTCGCCGGCCAGCACGAGCACGTCGGCGCCAGGCGCACCTTCCGGCACGAAGTCGGGAGACTGCTCGAGGTGCAGATCGGACAGGAGCTGGAGTTTCATCGACGCCGGAACGGGGAACGGGGAAGGGGGCAGGGCGGAGGATAGCGGCAGGCTTCCCGGTTCGAAACCGACGTGGGAAGCGGGCAATCCGTCACGGGCTTGCGCTATTCTCGCGCGATCCGCCCGATGGGCCGGGCAGAGCCAATCAACAATGAGGTCGAGATGAGCACACAGCAGTTGATCTACGAAAGCGCGGTACCGGTGTCGTCGGGACGCCACGCCGGCTGCTTCGTCGAGGTCGGCAACGACTACGCCTTCGCGCGCCACGTGAATTCCCTGCCGCTCATGGCCGTCGAGTTCCCGCCCGCGTCGGCGGACTACAGCATCATCTTCGCGGGCAACGACGAGGCGGTCATGCCGGCGGTCATCCTCGGCCTCCGCGCCAAGGAGAATCTCTTCGTCCAGGATGGTCACGCCTGGTCCGCGAAGTACATCCCCGCCTTTGCACGTCGCTACCCGTTCGTGTTCTCCGGCAGCGACGACAGCGACACCTTCACGCTCTGCATCGACGAGGCCTTCCAGGGGTTCAATCGCGACAGCCGCGGTGCCGCACTCTTCGACGCCGAGGGAAAGCCGACCGAGTACGTCCAGAATGTCCTCGCCTTCCTGCAGGAGTATCAGGCGCAGTTCCAGCGGACGCGCCAGTTCTGCCAGAAGCTGAAGGAGCACAAGCTGCTCGATCCGATGCAAGCGCAGATCACCACCAAGTCGGGCGAGAAACTCTCCCTCAGCGGCTTCCTCACCGTGAATCGCGACCGCCTGAAGGCACTGCCCGACACCGTCCTGGCGGAACTCGCGAAGACGGACGAACTGGAACTGATCTACCTGCACCTGCACTCGATGCGGAACTTCGGGGCCCTGCTCGATCGCATGGAGGTGGCAGCGGCAGCCCCGGCAGAAACGACCGCGGCGACCTGACTCCCGGCGGAGTGGATCGGCGGCGGAGCCGGAGACTCCGCCGCGACCCGTGATCAGTTGCAGGTCGCACCCGCAGATGCGGCACAGCCACGGTGGCCGTCGCCATCAGCGATCTGCTTCCCGGGATCGTACAAACGCGACCACACGCCGCAGTTCGGTTGGCGCCTGGCCGACAGACGGTGTGATCATGCGTCCCCATCACCAACCGCTTCTGTCGCGAGGCTCCGACCATGAACCTCCTGCGTCCGGCATCTTCCGGCGAGCGCCTCCAGAACCTCGACAATCGCCCGCTCGTGCTGGCGATCTTCCTCGTGACGCTGGGGCTCTTTCTGGCGGGGATTCTGGGTTCCACGTACCCGTACACGGACGCGCGATTCGTCGTCGGCTTCTTCGGGACGGAGTTGCAGGTGACAGCCTTCCTCGCGTTCGCGACCGCATGGCTTCTGCCGGTCGACCGGCTGGGTCTCCGGGTCCCTCGGTCGCCGGGCGTCTGGCACATCGCGCCCCTGGCAGGGCTCGCGATCGCGATCCTCGCCGCCTGGTGGGCCACGCGCCATAGCCTGCCTGCCGGTACCGCGCCGGACACGGCCCACAGCTGGCTCGTCCTGCGGTCGACGGTGCTGGTCGGCATCAACGAGGAGTGGCTCTTCCGCGGCCTGCTGCTCGCAGCCCTGTGTCGGTGGTGGGGCCTCCGGCGCGGAGCGATCGCCGCGCTGATCGGCTTCGGGGCGTTCCACCTCCTCAACATGGCGGCGGGCGTCCCGCTCAGCCTCGGTGCGATGCAGGTGGTATCCACGATCCTGCTCGGGTCGATCTTCCTCATGGGCGCCATCGACAGCCGGTCGCTCGTGTGGCCGATGGCGGTCCACGCGCTCTATGACTTCGCCGTGCTGGACATGACCGCGCTCAACGTCGCCGGTGCGAACCCCACGCCGATGCTCATCGCGGTCGTCGTGGGTATCGTGCTCGGCATCATCAGCCTCGTTCGCGTCGCCCGTCTGAAAGGTGGCGAGCCTTACGAAGGCTGAACGCCGGACACCAGCCGCTGGCATGCGTTGTCCGGGTCCATGGCTGATGGCATATTCGCAGGCGTGTCCGGGGGATCTTCCGAGATCCACGTGTTCCCCATGGATTCCGATGAACATCCTTTGGAGCAGTCCATGAACCACAGACTGATCGCGGCCGCGTGCATCTCGATGGCCCTGCTGATGAGCGCGTGCGCGGCGCCCCGCAAGAGCACGCCCCTGCGACCGGAAGCCATGAACGGCGGGGTCACCGTCGTGCGGTCACTGCCGAAGCCCCTGCCCGGGAAGTCCTCGGCCTTCCCGAATTCACAGTTCGTGCTGATCGGAACGGAAAGCGCCCTTAAGCTGCTGAATCCGCTGCCTGTGCCGTTCGTCGATGAGGTAATCGAATCGTCGATCCACCATCGCACCGCCGAGACCATCGAATCGACGTTGACGAGCATCGATCCGTACCGGCTGACGCTCGCGACGTTCCAGTCGAGCCCCATGTTCGGAACGGGCGATGCCAAGCTCAAGCTGAACCCGTTCGTCGTTATCCAGGAATGCTCGGACGATCGGTTCCGGCTCGCGCTGGTGTACCACTTGGAAGGGCCGAACTGGGTCGGCCGCTACTTCTACCACCTGCCCACCGCGTATCCGATCGATCGATTCTCGGCGCCCACACCCGACCTGCTGGAACAACTGAGTGGCGAGTTGCGCGCGGGTGCCGGCACGCTGCGTGGCCTGATGGAAAGGGATGCCCGCGCCGACCTGCGATCGACGGGTGCCAAGGTCGACATCGGCAGTCTGCATTTCGTCGGCGGGCGCGTGGGTGGCTTGCTGTCACCCACGCTCATCAAGATGAAGGGTGCCGACCTCCTGCAGGACGATGGTCAGATCGTCGTCATCCGCGCGGATGGCGACATGAAGATGTCGGTCGACAAGGGCGGGCTCAACTTCGGTGTGCATCACATCCGGAAAGACCAACTCCACACGTTCCAGAAGCTCTGAGGCTGTACAGTCCGCGGGGGCACTTGTCGTCGCTCTGCGCAGAGTCACCGGACCTTCTGCATGTCGTCAAGCAAGATGCAGTCGCGCAGCCAGTTCGACGCCGACTGACTCGCCGGCATTCACCGCTTTGGGACGGCCTGTTCCAGGAGATCCCCCGCAATGACCGAAGCCATCGTCGTCCAGCAACCGGCAGGACCATCCGGCCGACTCATGCTGCTCTTCCACGGCGTCGGTGCGAGTGCGCAACACATGGTTCCGCTGGGCCGGCACCTCGCGCGCGCGTTTCCGGAGGCGTTCATCGTTGCCGTCGAGGGCGCGCATCCCTCCGACCTCGGTTCAGGTCGTCAGTGGTTCTCGATCCGAGGTGTGACCGAAGAGAATCGCGCGGCTCGCATCGAGGCAGCGATGCCGGCCTTTCGTGAGGCAGTCGGGCGCTGGCAGGAAGAGGCGGAGGTGGATGTCGCGGACACCGTGCTGATCGGCTTCTCGCAGGGGGCGATCATGTCGCTCGCCGCCACGCAGGGTGAGCCGCTACTGGCCCGGTGCGTGGTGGCCATTGCCGGGCGCTTCGCGCAACCGCCCGCCCGCGCGCCTCGCGAGGTGACCGTGCATCTGGTGCACGGTCAGGTCGACGGCGTCATTCCATTCCAGCAGTCGGTCGCGGCCGCGGAGCGTTGGACTGCGTTGGGAGGCACCGCGACGCTCGATCTTTTCCCGACGGCGGAACACGAGATGGATGCCGCGATGGCCCTGCGGATCGTGGAGCGCATGACCGCGGCTTGCTAGCCGCCGCGGGCAGATCCGACTCAAGGGTTGCCGAGATAGTCGCGCTTGCCGATTTCGACACCGTTGTGGCGGAGGATGTTGTACGCCGTCGTCACGTGGAAGTAGACGTTCGGGATCGCGTGCCCCAGCAGGAACTGGATGCCGGTGTAACGCGTTTCCTTCTCGCCGCGGCGCGTGATGATCTCCTTGTCTTCCGTCCCGTCGATCTGGGCCGGCGTCATGGTCTCGATGAACGCGATGGTGCGCAGGACGCGCGCCTTCAGTTCGGGAATCGTCGTCTCGGTATCCTCGAACACCGGAATCTCGACGCCGGCCAGCCGTGCGACGAGGCCCTTTGCGGTGTCGCAGGCAATCTGCACCTGCGACTTCAACGGCAGCATGTCAGGAAACAGACGGAAGGACGGCAGGACGGCCGGGTCGATCTTCTTCGTCTCGGCATGAGCCTGGGCCTTGTCGAGGATGTTCGCGAGATTGCGCAGGACGTTGACGAAGCGCGGCACGCTCGCCTGGTACATGGAGATGTTCATGGGAGATCCTTGGGGGGGGAGAGGGTGGTTGGCACACCGTGGTGGACGCTGACGTCCGGCATCGGTGATCGGCGGATGTTGCCCGGGATCCGGCGGGAAGTGTTGAGCGCCGGTAACGCAGTCGCTACAGAGGCTCGGGCACGGCCGCATCAGCTTTTCACTTCGTTGCAGCGATCGCCGTCCGTGCGCTGGCGTACAGACACCGGATGCCATATCGCGCAGGTTTCGCGGCGGCGCTCGCATGGCGAGCATCGATGCACCCACTGCACAACGGAAGACGACATGCCTCAGGAAGTCTGGAATCAGCGTCGCGCGGACCAGTTCACACGCATCAAGGCTCGCCTCACGGCGCGCGGCACGGAGGCGGGCCTCGCCGGAGAGATCGCGGCGAGGGTGGTGAATCGGGAACTCGCGCGACACGGTGCAGCGACGCATGCGACGAGCGGCGTGAAGTCGACCCGATAGCCCCGGCGTCGCGGGGATCGAACATCGATCCACAAAACAAAACGCCCGCATCGCTGCGGGCGTCGAATACGGTGGCTCCCCGACCTGGGCTCGAACCAGGGACCTGCGGATTAACAGTCCGTCGCTCTACCGACTGAGCTATCGGGGAACTGAAGGGGGCGAATTCTATCGAGGGCGCCGGAGCGGGTCAACGCTCACGGCGCGATCGGCGTCGGAAGTCAGGCAATCACCTTTCCGATGGCTTGGACGACGTAGTCGATGTTCTTCGAGTTGAGCGCCGCGACACAGATGCGGCCGGTGTCGATCGCGTAGACGGAGAACTCCGTGCGGAGCCGGTCCACCTGGGCCTTGGTGAGACCCGAGTACGAGAACATCCCGCGCTGACGCAGGACGAAGCTGAAGTCCGCACCGGGCGCCACCGTGCGCAGGCCGTCGGTGAGGCGGGAGCGCATCGTGCGGATACGGTCGCGCATCCCGGCGAGTTCGGTTTCCCAGACGCCACGCAGTTCCGCGGTCTCCAACACGGACGCCACGACCTTGCCACCGTGCGAAGGCGGGTTCGAATAGTTCGTTCGGACGACGCGCTTCAGCTGGCTCAGCAGCCGGGCGGCTTCCTCGCCCGTGGCGGCGACCACGCTCAGCGCGCCCACGCGCTCGCCGTACAGCGAGAACGACTTGGAGAACGAGTTCGACACGAAGAGAGGCACGCCAGCGGCGGCGAAGGCCCGCACGGCGTGGGCGTCGGCCTCGATCCCGTCACCGAAGCCCTGGTAGGCGATGTCCAGGAACGGGATGTGCCCGCGCGCCTTGACGATCGCGATGACCTCGTTCCACTGGTCGTTGGTGAGATCCGCGCCGGTGGGGTTGTGGCAGCAGGCGTGGAGGAGGACGACATGCCCGGACGGGATGCCCTCGAGCGCGGCGCGCATGCCCGCGAAGTCGAGGCCGCGAATCGCCGGGTCGTAGTAGCGGTACGAGTTGACCTTGAAGCCGGCGTACTCGAAGAGCGCGCGGTGGTTCTCCCAGCTGGGGTCCGAGATCCAGACCTCGGCATCCGGAGCGATGCGGCGGATGAAGTCCGCGCCGAGCTTCAGGGCGCCCGTGCCGCCGAGCGCCTGGACGGTCACCGCACGCTTCGCACCGATCACGTCGGAGTCGGCGCCGAACACCAGGGCCTGGACCGCCTTGTCGTAGGAGGCGAGACCGTCGATCGGCAGGTAGGCGCGGGGCAGCGTGGCGGCCACCAGTTGCGCCTCGGCGCGCTTCACGCATTCGAGCAGCGGGACCTTCCCGTTGTCGTCGTAGTAGACCCCGACCCCGAGATTCACCTTGCGCGGGTTGGTGTCGGCGACGAAGGCCTCGGTGACGCCGAGAATCGGGTCCCGGGGCGCCATCTCGATGCGGGCGAAGAGTTCGGAAGTCATGTTGAGGTCGTGTCCGTGACGAGGTGAAAAAGCGCTGCGACGGTCGGGTATCGGGAAGCTCGGATGCGGTGCTAGACTCCCCGGTCTGCCATCGGCAAGCCACTGATTTTACCCGTGATCGTCACGTTTCCCAACAGTCCGTTCCGCCTTCATCAACCGTTTCCCCCCGCCGGCGATCAACCCGAGGCGATCGAACGTCTGACGGCCGGCATCGAACGTGGCCTCGCGTTCCAGACGCTGCTGGGCGTGACCGGATCGGGCAAGACCTACACGATGGCGAACGTGATCGCGCGGATCGGTCGGCCTGCCATCGTGATGGCGCCCAACAAGACGCTGGCGGCCCAGCTGTACTCGGAGATGCGCGAGTTCTTTCCCGAGAACGCCATCGAGTACTTCGTCTCGTACTACGACTACTACCAGCCCGAGGCCTACGTGCCCTCGCGCGATCTCTACATCGAGAAGGATTCGAGCATCAACGATCACATCGAGCAGATGCGACTCTCGGCGACGAAGTCCCTGCTCGAGCGCGCGGATGTCGTGATCGTCGCGACGGTGTCGGCGATCTACGGCATCGGTGATCCGGTGGATTACCACTCGATGATCCTGCACCTCCGCGAGAAGGAAACGATGCCTCAACGGCAGGCGATCCAGCGGCTGACGGAGATGCAGTACGAGCGATCCGAGTTCGACTTCAAGCGCGGGACGTTCCGCGTGCGCGGCGACGTGCTCGACATCTTCCCTGCGGAGAACTCCGAGACCGCGCTGCGCGTCACGCTGTTCGACGACGAGGTGGAAGGGCTCGCGCTGTTCGACCCGCTGACGGGGCACATCCTCTCGCGCGTGCCACGTTTCACCGTGTACCCGTCGAGCCACTATGTCACGCCGCGCAGCACGACGCTGAAGGCGATCGACGGCATCAAGATCGAATTGCGGGAGCGCATCGACAACTTCCAGAAATCCGGGAAGCTCGTGGAAGCGCAACGCATCGAGCAGCGCACGCGCTTCGACCTCGAGATGCTGAACGAACTGGGCTTCTGCAAGGGGATCGAGAACTACTCGCGCCATCTGTCGGGCCGACAACCCGGTGAACCGCCGCCGACGCTCATCGACTACCTGCCGCCCGGGTCGCTGATGATCATCGACGAGAGCCACGTCACTGTGCCGCAGGTGGGCGGGATGTATCGCGGCGACCGGGCTCGAAAGGAGAATCTCGTCGACTACGGCTTCCGGCTCCCGAGCGCGCTCGACAACCGTCCTTTGCGCTTCGACGAGTTCGAGGCGTTGCTGCCGCAGACGGTGTTCGTGTCGGCCACGCCGTCGGAGTACGAAGCGAATCACCAGCAGCAGGTGGTCGAGCAGGTGGTGCGTCCGACGGGTCTCGTCGACCCCATCATCCACGTGCGACCGGCGTCGACCCAGGTGGACGACCTCATGTCGGAGATCACGTTGCGAGTCGCGCAACAGGAGCGCGTGCTCGTGACGACGCTCACCAAGCGGATGGCGGAAGATCTCACCGAGTATCTGTCCGAGCACGGGGTCAAGGTGCGCTATCTGCACTCGGACATCGAGACCGTGGAGCGCGTGGAGATCATCCGTGACTTGCGTCTAGGCGAGTTCGACGTCCTGGTGGGTATCAACCTGCTGCGCGAAGGTCTCGATCTGCCGGAAGTCTCGCTCGTGGCGATCCTCGACGCCGACAAGGAAGGCTTCCTGCGTTCGGAGCGATCCCTCATCCAGACGATCGGTCGTGCGGCGCGTCACATCAACGGCACCGCCATCCTCTATGCCGATCGCGAGACGGACTCGATGCGTCGCGCCATCCAGGAGACCGAGCGTCGACGCAACAAGCAGACGCTCTTCAACACCGCCGAAGGCATCGTCCCGCGCGGCGTCTCGAAGAAGATCAACGAACTCATCGACGGCGTCTACGACGGCGACACCGCGCGTCGCGACGCCAAGGCGGCCCGCAGCGAAGCACGGGCGCTGCCTGTCGGCGAGAAGGACATCGCGCGCGAGATCAAGCGGGTAGAGAAGGAGATGCTGGAGCACGCGCGCAACCTCGAGTTCGAGAAGGCCGCCGGTCTCCGCGATGAGTTGAAGCGCCTCAAGATGCAGTTGTTCGGTGTGGACGAGAGTGCACCGGAGGAACGCGTGGCGCGCGCGAAGCGGGGCGCCCCGTGAGGTTCTTCGGCAAGCGACCACCGAGGGTCGGCGTGCTGTTCGTCTGTATGGGCAACATCTGCCGGTCCCCCACGGCGGAGGGCGTCTTTCGAACGATGGCGCGGGAGCGGAAGCTCGAGAAGCGACTCGAGATCGACTCCGCGGGAACGCACGCGAACCACCAGGGCGAACCGCCGGACCTGCGATCGATCGAGGCAGCGGCGCGTCGGAGCTACGACCTCCGGAAGATCCGTGCGAGGAAGGTCACGCCGGAGGACTTCGGGGCGTACCGGTACATCCTCGCGATGGATAGTCGCAACCTGAAGTCGCTGGAGGCCATGCGCCCCGAAGGCTTCGACGGGCATCTCGGCATGTTCCTCGACTTCGCTCCCGAAACCGAAGAGACCGACGTCCCCGACCCGTACTACGGTGGTCCGGACGGCTTCGAGAAGGTCCTCGACCTCGTCGAGGCAGCTTCGCGTGGACTGCTCACCCGCCTCGAGATGGACATACTGGAAGGAAAAACGGAGGGCTGACCGCTCAGCCCTCCGTGCGATGCGCGTCAACTTCGGCGCGCTGACCTGCCTGTCGTGAACGCCTAGTTGCGCGTCTCGATCTGGACGAGCGGTTCGTCGGGAACGACGTTCACCTGAGGACGTGGACGACCACGACGCCCGAGCTGCGGCGCCGGTTCGACCTCAGCCTGGGCTGCGGCGGCACGCTCGCTGCGGGTTTCCACCTGCTCCATCCCTGCGGGCAGCACCAGAGGTGCGGGTGCCGCGGGTTCCGAACGACGCATGGCATTCTCGATGAGCGAGGACGCCGTGGGTGCCGTGCGCTCGGGGGCGGGGAAGGGGGTTTCCGCAAGGGGAGAGACGGACGGTGCGGCAGGTGCCGTCGTGAGGGCTTCGACAGGACGCATGGCCGCGACGATCGCTTCCATGCTGGGGGCCGCCGGCGCCATCGGCGCAGCCGCCTCCACCACGGGTGTCGCGACAACTTCGACGGGCGCTGGCTGGATGGCTTCGACCGGGATCACCGGCTCCGCCACCGGCGCAGCGGCAACGACCTCCGCGACGAACTGCGGCGCCTCGACCACGGGTGCCAGCGACTGCTGCGCTGCCGGTTCCTCGGAAGACACCACCACCGTGCTCGGTGCAGCTTCGGGCGCTGCAGACATCTCGACCACCGCCGGCGCCTCGACATTGCTGTCGTTGCCCTGGACAGCGTCCGCCGACTGCACCTCTTCCGAGGAAACGATCACGTCCCCCTGTGAGCCTTCCTGCGCGTTCGCGCCTTCCTGCGCCACGGCACCTTCACCGCCACGGCCACCGCGGTCACGCCGGCCGCGACGACGGCGACCACTGCGCTCCTCACCCTGGGAAGCACCACCATCGGCGCCACCTTCGGTCGCCCGCTCGGGCGCCTGCTGGGCTGCATTCACTTCGTCGACTGGACGGGCCTCGCCGCCTTCCACGCCGCCGCGATTGCCATCCCGCTGACGGGGAGGACGGGGCGGCCGGCGATTCCGACCTTCCTGACCATTGGTGCGATCGCCTTCCTCGACTGGCGCGCCTTCGACCGGCGCAGCATCGCGAGGCGGCCTGCGATTGTCCTGGCCGCGCCCTTCCTGCGAACGACCCTCGCCACCCCGGCCCTCGCCGCGACCTTCACCACCGCGACCTTCACCTCGGCGACGATTGCCACCCTCGCCGGCCTGGCGATCGCGTTCACCGCCCTGTCGCTCACCCTGCGGGCGATCGGCACGGTCACCCGCACCCCGTTCGCCAGCCGGGCGGTCGCCGCGGGGGCGACGGGGCTCGTCCGAGCGCTCGGGGCGACGGTCACGCTGCGGCCGTCGTTGCGGCTGCGGCGCAGCCTTCTCGACCACCGGTGCGGCTGCCGCGGGAGCGGGCGCTTCGGGCTTGCCACCGCCGAACCAGCCGAAGATCTTCTGCAGGATCGATTGAGGCCGGGGCTCGGGAACCGACGCCACGGCCACGGGAGCGGGCAACGGCGCCGGCTCGACGGGCATCGGCGCAGGCGCACCGGTCGCGATGCCCTTGACCATGGCTTCCGGACGCGGCGGACGATCGTTCGCGGCGCCGGGCAGGGCGACATCCCCCTCGGGCGGCGCTTCCATCATCTGGTAGCTCGGCGGCAGGGGACCGTTCTGGTTGAGGTCTTCGTGGCGCAGACGCGTCACCGTGTAGTTCGGCGTCTCGATGTGGATGTTCGGGATGAGGAGGATGCTGACCTTGAGGCGCGATTCCATCGACTGGAACTCGCTGCGCTTCTCGTTCAGCAGGTAGGTCGCCACTTCCACGGGAACCTGCGCGTGGACGGCAGCGCTGTTCTCCTTCATCGCCTCCTCCTGGATGATGCGGAGGATGTGCAGGGCGGTGGATTCGATGCCGCGGATGTGGCCCACGCCATGGCAGCGCGGGCAGGGGATGTGGCTCGTCTCGCCGAGGGACGTCTGCAGACGCTGGCGGGACAGTTCCATCAGGCCGAAGCGCGAGATCTTGCCCATCTGGACGCGGGCACGGTCGTAGCGCAGCGCGTCGCGGAGACGGTTCTCGACATCGCGCTGGTTCTTCGCGGACTCCATGTCGATGTAGTCGATCACGACCAGACCGCCGAGGTCACGCAGCCGCAGCTGGCGGGCGATCTCGTCGGAGGCTTCGAGGTTCGTGTTGAGCGCCGTCGCCTCGATGTCCTGACCCTTGGTGGCCCGGGCCGAGTTCACGTCGACCGACACGAGCGCTTCCGTGTGGTCGATCACGATCGCGCCGCCGGACGGCAACGGCACCTGACGGGCGTAGGCGGTCTCGATCTGGTGCTCGATCTGGAACCGCGAGAAGAGCGGGACGTCGTCGGCGTAGAACTTCACGCGGCCGGCGTTCGTCGGCATCACGTGGCTCATGAAGACCTTCACCTGCTCCTGGATCGCTTCGCTGTCGATCAGGATTTCGCCGATGTCGGGCTGGAAGTAGTCGCGGATGGCGCGGATGACGAGGCTGGATTCCTCGAAGATGAGGAACGGGCCGGGGTTGGAACGCTTGAGGTGGGCACCATCGGGGCCGCGAGGCTCCGTGTACACGTTGCCTTCCTTGTCGGCGTACATCGCCTGGCCGGCTTCCTCGATCGCCTTCCAGAGCTGGAGCAGGTACGCCATGTCCCACTGGAGTTCCTCGACCGAGCGGCCGATGCCGGCGGTCCGGGCGATGATGCTCATGCCCTGGGGTACGTCGAGTTGGGCGATGGTGTCGCGCAGTTCGTTGCGCTCTTCACCCTCGACCCGGCGTGAAACGCCGCCGCCGCGGGGGTTGTTGGGCATCAGGACGACGTAACGCCCAGCGAGACTGACGAAGGTGGTGAGGGCGGCGCCCTTGTTGCCTCGTTCGTCCTTTTCCACCTGGACGATCAGTTCCTGACCTTCCCGGAGGACGTCCTGGATGCGGGCCTTGCCGGGGTCGGTGCCCTCGGGGAAATACTGGCGGCTGATTTCCTTGAAGGGCAGGAAGCCGTGCCGATCGGCACTGTAGTCGACGAACGCCGCCTCGAGGCTGGGTTCGACCCGGGTGATGACACCCTTGTAGATGTTTCCCTTGCGTTGCTCCTTACCGAGCGTTTCGATGTCGAGGTCGATGAGCTTCTGCCCATCGACGATGGCGACGCGGATTTCCTCCGGATGCGTCGCATTGAACAGCATGCGTTTCATGAACGTGATCTCCCGCGCTCGTGCGACACGGGAACCACAAACCCTCGGGCGGCCGAATCGGGCCGCGAGCGCTTATCATTCGGACGGGTTCGTCATCATCGTATGAATCGACCTGCCTAGAATCGAGTTGCCAAGCGTGAACGGGTTTGCGTGAGCACCGTCGCGGCATCCTGAACACTCGTCACACAGAGCGTCTGGGGCGCGGCGGGAAGCGTGAATCCGGGAACCGAGCGCGTTGTTGCTGGGATCGCTGCTTCGTCGGGTGAGCGAATTTAACCCTGGGTCTGCTGCTGCCAGGTGGGCAGCGAGCGTCGGGAGCGCAGGCAAGGGACGGAGATTCTCGGCCCGCCGCGAACGCCTTGCGCCATGTGAGAGTATAGGAATAGTGAACAGTCTTAGTAAAGATTCCGTCAACTGGGTGGATGTGGGCCCGGAAGGCGAGGGGCAGCGGGTCGACAATTTCCTGCATCGGATCCTGAAAGGGGTCCCGAAGAGCCACGTCTACCGCATCCTGCGCAGCGGGGAGGTGCGGGTGAACAGCCGCCGCGCGGACCCGACGCTGCGGCTCCAACCGGGCGACCGCGTCCGGGTGCCTCCGATCCGGACTGCCACTTCGGCCAGTGCCGGCCCGGTTCCGACGGGCGGGGCCGCGCTGCCGATCCTGTACGAAGACGACGCTCTCGTGGCGATCGACAAGCCGGCGGGCGTCGCGGTGCACGGCGGCAGCGGCATCTCCCACGGCGTCATCGAGCGGCTCCGGGCGCTGCGACCGGCAGCACCATTCCTGGAGCTGGTCCATCGGCTCGACCGGGAGACGTCCGGCGTGCTGATGCTGGCCAAGAAGCGCAGGGCACTCACCCAGCTCCACGAACAGATCCGGGCCGGACACACCGACAAGCGCTACCTCGCGCTGGTCCCCGGCCCCTGGCGCAAGGGGGCCGTGACGCTGGACTTTCCTCTGGCCAAGCACCTCCTCGAGGGCGGCGACCGGCGGGTGACGGTATCGGCAGACGGGCAGGAGGCCGCCACGCGGGTGCGCATCGAACGATCGCTGCCCGGCTACACGCTGCTGGAGGCGCGGCTCCTGACGGGCAGGACCCATCAGATCCGCGTCCATCTCGCCCATGCGGGCGCCCCCATCTGCGGGGACGACAAGTACGGAGACTTCGAGTTGAACCGACGCCTCGCGAGGGAAGGGTTGAAACGGATGTTCCTGCACGCGGCACGGTTCCGGTGCTCGCATCCGATCACCGGGGAGCCGCTGGACATCGCGGCCCCGCTGCCGTCGGATCTCGACCGTTTCCTCCAATCGCTCGGGGCTCCGGCAACCGTCGGGGAACGTGCATGAAGCGCTTCGATCTGGTGATCTTCGACTGGGACGGCACCCTGGTCGATTCCGCCGCCCACATTGTCCACAGTATCCAGGCGGCGAGCGTCGACGCCGGGCTCCCACCGCCATCGGACCACGACGCGCGGCACATCATCGGCCTGGGACTGCTGGATGCCATGACGTACCTCTTCCCGTCGCTTCCGAGGGATCGCTACGGACTCATCACCGACCGCTACAAGTACCACTACGTGAAAGGGGAGTCGGTGGTGGTGCTCTTCGACGGCGTCGCTGATGGCCTCGCCGCCCTTCAGGACCAGGGCCATACGCTGGCCGTCGCGACCGGCAAGAGCCGCGTTGGCCTCGAGCGCGCCCTCGACACCACGGGCCTGCGCCCCCGATTCGAGGCGACAAGATGCGGCGACGAGGGCTTCACGAAGCCCCATCCGGGAATGCTCGAGTACCTCCTGGATCACCTGGACGTCCCCAAGGATCGGGCGGTCATGGTGGGCGACACCACGCACGATATCGAGATGGCGAACAACGCGGGGGTGTCGTCCATCGCCGTGACGTACGGCGCCCACGAGCCCGAAAAGCTCGGCACGGCGCGCCCCCATGTCACCGTTCACTCGCCCGAGGAGCTCTGGGATTGGCTGAAGCAGAACGCCTGATCTGCGCGTCCGATGCGCTGGAGGAGGGCGGCAACGGCGTGAAGTTCAAGGTCGACACTCCGGGCGGCAACACCCCTGCCTTCGTGGTCCGCTATGACGGCCAGGTGCACGCTTACATCAACCGCTGCGCCCACGTCCCCGTGGAACTGGACTGGAGCGAAGGCCAGTTCTTCGACTACTCCGGTCTATACTTGATCTGCGCGACCCACGGCGCCATCTACGCTCCCGAAACGGGTGCGTGCCTCGGCGGCCCGTGCAAGGGAGGGCGACTCCACAAACTGGCCGTCGTCGAACGCGACGGCGCGGTCTACCTGCAGCATCCCGGAACCACCCATGGCTGAAGAATCCACATCCGACGACACCGCGAAGGCGGATGTCCCCTGGGAGCGCGATGTCCTTCGCGAGATCGCGACCAGCGCACTCACCGAGCAACGCAGGGCGCGCCGCTGGGGCATCTTCTTCAAGAGCCTGGGGTTCCTCTATCTCTTCGGGATCCTCGTCATCGCGATGGGTTGGGTGAGTCGCGGCGATACCGCGCCTGGCGGCAAGCACACGGCGCTGGTCGATCTCACCGGCGTCATCGAGGCGGACTCCATGGCCGCCGCGGACATCGTCAATGCCGGGCTCTCGGATGCCTTCGAAGACAAGAATACCCAGGGCGTGATCCTCCGCATCAACAGCCCCGGCGGCAGCCCGGTCCAGGCGCACCAGATCAATCGGGAGATCCTCCGGTTGCGCGGCAAGCATCCCGGGATTCCCCTGTATGTCGTGATCGACGACATCTGCGCCTCGGGCGGGTACTACGTGGCGGCCGCGGCAGACCAGATCTATGTGAGTCGTGGGAGTCTGGTCGGATCGATCGGTGTCCTGATGGACGGGTTCGGATTCACGGAAACCATGCAGAAGCTCGGCGTCGAGCGCCGGCTGATGACGGCGGGCGAGAACAAGGGCTTCCTGGACCCCTTCTCGCCGATTGATCCGAAGCAGAAGGAACACGCCCAACAGATGCTCGGCGAGATTCATCAGCAGTTCATCCAGGTGGTTCGCGAGGGCCGCGGCAAGCGCCTCAAGGAGGACGCCGACACCTTCAGCGGGCTCATCTGGACGGGCGATCGCAGCATTCAGATCGGCCTCGCCGACGCCCTGGGTGACACCGCCTATGTGGCTCGCGAGATCGTGAAGGCGGAAACGATCGTGGACTTCACGCCGAAGGAGAATCTGGCGGAGCGATTCGCCAAGCGCTTCGGGGCAGCCGTCGGCGAGGCTGTGATCAAGGCTACCGGCGGGCTCGGCGGGCGGGTGCGGTAGCTCTGGCGGCCGACACCACGAAGACGGCCGGACGGCGGTCGATGTCTGGCGGCGGCGAGGTTCTCCACTGAGATACCGGCCGCGCGATCACGATCTCCGATTCGGTCGTGAGATCCGCGCAGACCGCCAATGCCGTTTCCGGGCCCAAGGTCTCGATCAGGGCAGCGAGCATCGGAAGGTTTCGGTAGGGCGTCTCGATGAAGAGGTGGGTGCACCCGGTACTGCTCGAATCCCGCTCGATGGCCTGGATGGCCTGCTTCCTGGCGCCGCTGTCCACCGGCAGGTAGCCATGGAAGCGGAACGCCTGCCCCGACAGCCCCGATGCCATCAACGCCAGCAACGGAGCGCTTGGCCCCACCAGGGGAACCACGGTGATACCGATGGCGTGGGCGAGCGAGACCAGAGAGGCACCGGGATCTGCCACGACCGGGCAACCCGCCTCTGAAACGAGACCGACATCCTCGCCCGCGAGGAGTGGCTCCAGCAGGGCTGACAGGGCAGAGGGCGGGGTGTGTTCGTTCAGCTCGGAGAACGCGAGTGCCTGAACAGGCACGGCGAGCGTCATGCGGGAAAGGATGCGACGAGCCGTGCGCGCGTCCTCCGCGATGAATCGGCGCAGTCTCGCGACGACCGAAAGTGCGGAAGCAGGCAGGCTGGCAGAGGGCTCTCCCGGGCCGAGGGGCATGGGGACGAGGTAGAGGCGCCCCCGGGCCGACCCGGTGCTCATGGCGTATCCAGCGGATCGACACCGAACTCGCGGAGCAGGGTCACTGTTGCAATGAGAGGAAGGCCGATGAGGGCTGTCGGATCGTCACCGACGATCGACGCGATCAAGGCGATCCCGAGTCCCTCGGCCTTGGCGCTGCCGGCACAGTCGAGCGGCTGCTCCAGATCGACGTAGCGCTCGGCTGTGGCGCGATCGAACGCCCGAAAGGTGACGCGGGTCGGGACAAGCGCCTCGGAAATCCTGGCGCCTCCCGCGACAGCCACGCAGACTGCGGTCCGGAATTCCACGGCCCGACCACTCACAGCCTCGAGCTGGGCGATCGCCCGGTCCCGCGTCCCAGGCTTGTCGAGCCTCAGGCCATCGAACTCCGCGACCTGATCGGATCCGATCACGATCGCCGAAGGATGAAGCCGGGCGACCACCTGCGCCTTCGCCCGCGCAAGTCTGGACGCTGTGCCTTCCGGTGACTCACCAGGGAGTGGCGTTTCGTCGACATCGGGGGCGACCGCGTCGAACGGCAGCATGAGCCGCGAGAGCAGTTCCCTGCGGTACCGGGACGTGGAGGCGAGCAGGAGTTGTAAGGACTGCATTATTGCGACGTAGCCTTTTGACCGAGCAGGGAAAAACTCGTATTATGCCGCGCTTATGTCTGCACCGGTAAGCATCGATGGGGCCGAGTTCGCTCGGCAGGGGGAGTGTCTGGAGGGTGCTGCGCCGCTGTCGGCGCTTGCGCGTCTGCAAGACCTCCTGACGGACACGGACGGCACCGTGGCGTATCGCCTCGCCGGAACGGTCCGTCGTGACGGCAAACCCAGTATCGATGTCTCCGTGGCCGGGGTGTTGCGGGTGCTGTGCCAGAGATGTCTCCAACCAGTGGAACTGGATATCGAGGGTTCGCGGAAGCTCGTCTTCGTCCCCGGTTCGACCTTGGGGGATTTCGACGACGAGGAAGAAGACACTGACTACCTTCCATCGGAAGATCGAATATCTCCGCTGGAACTGGTGGTGGATGAGTTGCTTCTCGCCATGCCGATCTCGCCCCGCCATCCGGAGGATGCATGTCCGGTGTCACTGCCGCTCGTGGTGGGGGCCGCCTCCAGTGGACAATCCCTTAACTGAAGTTCCGAATTATCGTTCTTGAATCGATGTGCCGCTGCGCGGCGCCAAAGGAGTGAATCATGGCTGTGCAACAGAACAAGAAGTCCCCGTCCAAGCGCGGCATGCATCGGTCGCACGACTTCCTCACCAACCCGCCCCTGGCGGTGGAACCGACGACCGGCGAAGTGCATCTGCGCCACCACATCAGCCCGACCGGTTACTACCGCGGCCGCAAGGTTGTGAAGACCAAGGGCGAGTGATTCTCGACCGGGATGCGCCAGCATCCCAGCACGCCGCGGGACAGGCACCCTCTGAGAGGAAGACGCCTGTCCTGCGGACCCCACCGATTTCCAACTTCGTCCCCTTCCGGAAGGCGATGACCATGTCCAGGCAGCAAGGCGCGGCGTGACCATCCGGATCGCCATCGACTGCATGGGCGGGGATCACGGCCCCGGCGTCACCGTACCCGCTGCGGTCGCCTTCGCAGCGCGGGAGCCCGACGTTCAGATGATCCTCGTCGGGCCAGAAGACGTGATTCGCCGGGAACTGGGTCGCGTGAAGGGCCAGCTCGGCGATCGCATCGTCATCCGTCCGGCCTCGGAGGTCGTCCTGATGGACGAAGCTCCGGCAACTGCGCTGCGAGGCAAGCGGGACTCCTCCATGCGGGTGTCCATTGATCTCGTGAAATCCGGGGAAGCCGACTGCGCCGTCAGCGCCGGCAACACCGGGGCCCTCATGGCCATCTCCCGCTTCGTCCTGAAGATGCTTCCGGGTGTGGAACGGCCAGCGATCGCCTCGTTCCTGCCCACGCTGCGCGGGCGAACCGTGATGCTCGACCTTGGCGCGAACGTGAACTGCACGCCGGCACACCTGCTCCAGTTCGCGATCATGGGAACGGCGCTCGCAGGTGCGATCGATCACAGCGAACGTCCCAGTGTCGGCCTCCTCAACATCGGTGAAGAGGACATCAAGGGCAACGATGTCGTGAAGGAAGCCGCGGAGCTGCTGCGCGCGAGCGGGCTCAACTTCTACGGCAACGTCGAAGGCGACGACATCTACAAGGGCACGACGGACATCGTGGTCTGCGATGGTTTCGTCGGAAACGTCGCGCTCAAGACTTCCGAGGGGCTGGCCCAGATGCTTGCCGCCTACCTCCGCGAAGAGTTCAAACGCAGCATCTTCACGAAGCTTGGCGCTTTGTTCGCGCTGCCGGTCATCAACCGCTTCAAGCGCCGCGTCGATCATCGACGTTACAACGGAGCAAGCCTGCTGGGTCTCCGTGGAATCGTCGTGAAGAGCCACGGCTCCGCGGATTCGTTCGCATTCGATTTCGCGATCCAGCGTGCCTGCGAGGAAGTCCGCTACGGCCTGCTCGACCTGATTCGGGCGCGTCTCGCCACACCCACCGTCGAGACCGTGGATTGAAGCACTCCAGGATCATAGGCACTGGTGCCTACCTGCCGGATCGGGTTGTCACCAACCAGGATCTGCAATCGACAGTCGAGACCACCGACGAGTGGATCGTCGCGCGGACCGGTATCCGCCAGAGGCATATCGCTGCCGAGGGGCAACTCGCGAGCGATCTGGCGTTCGTGGCCGCTCAGCGCGCTCTCGTGGCTGCCGGCGTGACGGCTGCGGAACTTGATCTCATCATCGTCGCGACGACCACGCCCGACATGACGTTCCCCGGGACGGCCTGCATCCTTCAGGCGAAGCTCGGGGTCAGCGGGTGTCCGGCGTTCGACGTGCAGGCCGTGTGCAGCGGCTTCGTGTACGCGCTGACAACCGCCGACATGTACATCCGCACCGGACAGGCGCGAACTGTCCTCGTGGTCGGGACTGAAGTCTTTTCGCGGCTTCTCGACTGGACCGACCGCACTACGTGCGTCCTGTTCGGCGATGGCGCTGGCGCTGTGGTCCTTCGCGCAGCGGATTCCCCGGGGATCCTCGCGAGCCGTCTCCATGCCGATGGCAGTCTCGTCGACATCCTTTCCGTTCCGGGGAGCGTATGCAGCGGCGCCATGGTTGGCTCTCCATTCGTGAAGATGGATGGCGGCGCCGTGTTCAAGGTTGCCGTCCGCGTCCTCGCCGAAGTCGCGGAGGAAGTCCTGCAGGCGGCGGGCATGGACGCGACGCAGGTCGACTGGCTCATCCCGCATCAGGCCAACATCCGAATACTCGAAGCGACGGCAAAGCGGCTGGGCGTCAGCATGGACCAAGTCGTCTCGACGGTGGCAAGACACGGAAACACCTCCGCTGCGTCGATTCCTCTGGCGCTCGATGAGGCGGTACGTGACGGCAGGATCCGCGCTGGTCAGCACGTTCTCCTGGAAGGCGTCGGGGGCGGTTTCACTTGGGGCGCAGTGCTGCTGCGCTGGTAACGACCGGACATCGTGGAAGGAAGCCAGATGAAGCTTGCGTTTGTTTTCCCGGGCCAAGGGTCGCAGTCCGTCGGCATGCTCGAAGCGTTCGCGGAGGTGCCGGAAGTGCGGGCCACTTTCGACGAAGCGTCGGCGGTGCTCGGGGAAGACCTCTTCGAGCTGGTTGCGCAGGGCCCCGAAGCGTCGCTCAACCAGACCGTGAACACGCAGCCGGTGATGTTGGCGGCTGACATCGGCCTGTACCGCGCGTGGATCGCGCAAGGTGGTCGGGTTCCCGATCTCGCCGCGGGACACAGCCTCGGGGAGTACGCGGCACTCGTAGCTGCCGGTTCATTGGCGTTCGCCGACGCCATCGCCCTCGTTCGGACGCGTGCCAAGGCGATGCAGGACGCCGTTCCGGAGGGGCAGGGCGGCATCGCCGCCATCCTCGGACTCGACGCCGACAAGGTGTCCGAGGCGTGCGTCGAGGCCGCTGCAGGAGACGTCGTGAGCCCTGCGAACCTGAATGCGCCGGGGCAGATCGTCATCGCAGGACATCGCGCAGCTGTCGAGCGCGCGATCGAGGCTTGCAAGGCGCGCGGTGCCAAGCGGGCGATCCTGCTTCCGATGAGTGTGCCGAGTCATTGCGCGCTGATGCGACCGGCCGCCGAGACGCTTGCGAAGTCCCTCACGACCACCAAGATCGTCAGTCCCGCATACCCGATCATCAACAATGCGGATGTGACGAGTCCGATGGGAGGCACGGAGATCGCCGATGCCCTCGTGCGTCAGCTCTTCATGCCCGTCCGTTGGATCGAAACGGTGGAGGCCATGCGCGCCGCTTCCGTGACGCACATCGTCGAGTGCGGACCGGGCAAGGTACTCCATGGGATGGTCCGGCGCATGGCGGCAGAGGCGACTTGCTTCACGCTTGCTTCGGGGCCGGCGCTCACCGAAGCGCTCACGGCGATTCGACAGGCCGAGGGGGAATGATGAAGGACAGGATTGCACTGGTCACGGGTGCCTCGCGTGGCATCGGACATGCCATCGCGCTGGAGCTCGGCGCGCAGGGTGCCTGCGTGGCAGGAACTGCGACCTCGGACGAAGGGGTCGCCACGCTGCAGCAGGCCTTCGACGCCGCGGGCATCAACGGTTTTGCGGTTCGCCTGAACGTGGAAAGCATGACGGGCATCGAGGCTGCGCTCGACGCGGTCCGTGCGAAGTTCGGCGAGGTCGCGATTCTCGTGAACAACGCGGGCATCACTCGCGACAACCTCCTGCTTCGGATGAAGGAGGACGAGTGGGACCAGATCATGGCCACCAACCTGAAGTCGGTCTACCAGCTTTCCAAGGAAGTGCTGAGGCCGATGATGAAGGCCCGCTGGGGGCGGATCGTGAATGTCACGTCCGTCGTGGGGCACCTGGGCAACGCAGGTCAGGCCAACTATGCCGCTGCGAAGGCGGGGGTGACGGGATTCACGAAGTCGCTGGCACGCGAGGTCGGCAGCCGCAACATCACCGTCAACTGCGTGGCGCCGGGCTTCATCGATACGGACATGACGCGATCGCTCCCTGACGCGCAGCGCGACGCGCTCCTCACCCAGGTGCCGCTGGGGCGCTTCGGGAGCGTCCGCGAAGTGGCTGCCGCTGTCGCCTTCCTCGCCTCGGAAAATGCGAGCTATGTCACGGGGTCGACGATCCACGTGAACGGCGGGATGCTCATGGATTGAATTTTCAGTATGCATCCAGGGACGTTGTCCCGAGGATGTTTTGGTAGAATGCGCGCCCGGTTCGAGAGTGTCCGAGCAACCTGCATCCAGCAGGTGCGCAAAGGGCAGCGCGGGCGCGGTCTCGGCTACACCGGATCAACCAGGGAAGGGGATAAAGAATGGAAAGCGTAGATCAGCGCGTCAAGCGGATCGTGGCGGAACAACTCGGCGTGAACGAGGCGGACATCAAGAATGAGTCGACCTTCGTCGACGATCTCGGTGCCGATTCGCTGGATACCGTGGAACTGGTCATGGCGCTCGAGGAAGAGTTCGAGTGCGACATTCCCGACGAGGAAGCCGAGAAGATCACTTCCGTGCAGCAGGCCATCGATTACATCAACACCCACGTCAACTGAGTCCCCCCCGGGACTCATCAGCCGAATTCCGGAGCTTCAGTGTCGAAACGCAGGGTCGTGGTCACGGGGCTGGGTATCGTCTCCCCGACAGGAGTGGGCGTCGCTCAGGCGTGGGAGAACATCGTGGCGGGTCGCTCCGGCATCGCGCGCATCACGCGATTCGACGCGTCCCAGTTCGCGTCCCAGATCGCCGGCGAAGTGAAGAACTTCGACCCCGCGCAACACATGCCGGCGAAGGAAGCGCGTCGTCTCGACGCGTTCATCCATTTCGGCATTGCCGCGGCCAACGAAGCGATCCGCGACGCGGGAATCGTCGCGACGCCCGAGAACGCCGAGCGCATCGCCACAGTCATCGGCTCGGGGATCGGGGGCTTGCCGCTCATCGAGGACACTCACGTGGCCCTCACGGCGGGCGGTCCCCGGAAGATCTCGCCGTTCTTCGTGCCCGGCAGCATCATCAACATGATCGCGGGGACCCTCTCGATCATGCACGGGTTCCAGGGGCCGAATCTTGCCATCGTCACCGCATGCACGACCTCCACGCACTGCATCGGCGAGGCGGGTCGATTGATCGAATACGGTGACGCCGATGTCGTGATTGCAGGGGGGGCGGAGGCGACCGTCAGTCCTCTGGGCGTCGGTGGCTTTGCCGCCATGCGGGCGCTGTCGACCCGCAATGACGATCCCGAAGCGGCGAGCCGACCGTGGGATGCCGGACGCGACGGTTTCGTCCTCGGTGAAGGGGCCGGCATCCTGGTCCTGGAATCGTACGAACACGCGAAAGCCCGCGGCGCGCGCATCTACTGCGAACTGACCGGCTTCGGAATGAGCGCGGACGCGAGCCACATGACGGCACCGAGCGAAGACGGCGCAGGCGCGAATCGCTGCATGCGGAACGCGTTGCGATGCGCCGGACTCAACCCGGACCAGGTCGACTACATCAACGCCCATGGCACATCCACACCACTCGGCGACGTTGCCGAGACGGTGGCCGTCAAGCGCTGCTTCGGTGATCACGCCGCGAAGCTCGCGGTGAGTTCCACCAAGTCCATGACCGGTCACCTGCTGGGCGCGGCCGGCGGCGTCGAGGCGGTATTCAGTGTCCTGGCGATCCGCGATCAGATCGCGCCGCCCACCATCAACCTGGTGGATCCCGATCCGGCCTGTGATCTCGATTACGTGCCGAACGAGGCGCGCCGGATGAAGATCGATGTCGCGCTCTCCAATTCATTCGGTTTCGGCGGAACGAACGGGACCCTCATCTTCCAGGCGCTCTGAGGCCAGGGAGGGCGGTTTCGTCGACCCCGGTCATCGCGCGGCCGGTTACCGTCGGACCGACGTGGGTAGCGACTTTCGAAGCAGCCGGCGGGCGTCATGGGGTCGGGTCAGACTGTGGTTGCTCACCGTCGCCATATTCCTTTCCGCCGGTCTCGCCCTGGGCGCAGGCCTCTGGCGGTTCGCCACCAGCCCGCTACTCACTGGTGACCAGACGGCACGACTCGTCGTGTTGCCTGGAACCGGGCTCAAGACCATCTCCAGATCCCTCGCGGCCCAGGGCCTGATCGTCTCACCATGGACCTTCAGTCTCGTAGCGCGGATCCTCGGACAGGGCGAGAGACTGCAGGCCGGTGTCTACGAGATCCGCCCCGGAACCACACCCATCGCATTGCTCGATCGCATGGTCCGTGGTGACACCCTCCGGGACCGCATCACGCTCATCGAGGGCTGGACCTTCCGCCAGGTCAGGGCGACCCTCGATCGGACGGCATCGCTCCGCCACGACACGGCGGGGCTGCAGGAGCAGGACATCCTCGAGCGCGTCGGCGCGATCGAGCGGCGAGGTGAGGGACTCTTCTTCCCCGATACCTACCAGTTCGCGATGGGCACGAGCGACCTCCAGATCCTGCGGGCCGCTCACAACCGCATGCGCAGTCATCTGGAGAATGCATGGGCGACGCGTCGGACCGGCTTGCCGTTTGCCACGCCCTACGAGGCGTTGGTGCTGGCATCCATCGTCGAAAAGGAAACGGGGCGGGCCGAGGATCGCCCGGCCATCGCCGCCGTGTTCCTCAATCGGCTCCGCATCGGCATGCGACTTCAGAGCGACCCGACGGTGATCTACGGGATGGGCGACCAGTTCGACGGCAATCTGCGCCGGAAGGATCTCGACACGGACACCCCCTACAACACCTACGTGCGGACGGGGCTGCCCCCGACGCCGATCGCGCTGCCCGGCGCCGCCGCGCTGGAGTCCGTTCTGAAGCCCATCGACAGCAAGGCGCTCTACTTCGTCGCGCGGGGCGATGGCACCTCCGAGTTCTCGACCAACCTCGACGATCACAACCGCGCCGTGGCCCGGTACCAGAAGCGATGACATCGTGACCACCCCGGGCCGGTTCATCACCTTCGAGGGCATCGACGGGGCGGGCAAGACAACGTGCCTCGAAGGTGCTGCGGAGTGGCTGAGAGAGCAGGGCATCCCGCTTCAGCTGACGCGGGAGCCTGGTGGCACGGTGGTCGGCGAAGCGATCCGCCAGATCCTGCTTTCCACGCCTCACCCCATGCTGCCTGACACCGAGACGATGCTGATGTTCGCGGCGCGTCACGAGCACGTTCACCGGGTGATCCTGCCGGCGCTCGACGCCGGCACCTGGGTGCTCTGCGATCGATTCATCGATGCGACGATGGCGTATCAGGGGGCGGGGCGCGGCGTGGCGCCGGATCGCATTGCCGCCTTGATGCGCTGGGTGCACCCGACGCTTCGACCGGACATCACGCTGCTGCTTCATGTGGACGTCGACGTCGCCGCCGGCCGCATCGGAACACGCGGGGATCGCGATCGTTTCGAGTCCGAGGCCCGCAGTTTCCATCGACGGGTCTCGGACCAGTACCTTCGCATCGCGGCCAGTGAACCGACGCGCGTTCACCGCATCGACGGCTCCGGAACGCCGGAGACCGTCCGGGAGCGCGTCGAGACCGCCCTCGCCAATGCCGTGAAGCTGCTGAAATGAAAGACCTGCCCGCATCTTCACCGGCCGGCAGTGGCGAGCTTCTGCCGTGGCATCGCCCCGTCTGGGACGCCATGCGAAGCTCGCCGTCACAACCGCAGGCCCTGCTGATCACCGGTCCGGAAGGGAGCGGGATCCCGCTACTTGCACTCGCGCTCATGCAGGCGAGACTCTGCGACCACCCGGCAATCGACACGGGCGTCGCCTGCGGAACGTGCCGCGCCTGCGACTGGTTCGTCGCCGGGCACCACCCGGATGTCCTCCGGATCGGCAACGATGTCGCGCTGCCCGGCGAGATGGAAGCTGAAGGTGGAGAAGGGCGATCGAAAGCATCGGAGGCCCGTGAGGAGTCGGCAAAGTCGCGGAACATTCCGGTGGGCGAAGTCCGGCGGATCACGAACTTCCTGCAGGTCGCATCGAACGGCGCGGCGGGGCGGTTCGTCATCCTGAGTCCTGCCGACGGGATGAACACGGCCGCGGCGAATGCCCTCCTGAAGATCCTCGAGGAGCCGCCGGCGAACACGACCCTGGTGCTCGTGTCGTCCCGCGAAACACGGTTGCTCCCCACTGTCCGCAGCCGCTGCCAGGTCATCCGTCTGCCGCGTCCCGAGCACGATGAGGCCCTGCGCTGGGTGACGAGTCGCGGCATCGCCAAGCCGGCGCTCGCACTCGATCTGGCCGGCCAGGCGCCCATCGCCGCCGCGGCGCTGGATGCCGACTTCTGGGCGGCCCGTGATCGCTTGATCGGCGCCCTCGGTCGGAAGGACATCTCGGGGCCGGCACTCATGGCGATCGGAGAGGCGCTGCCACTGCCGATCCTCCTGCCGCTACTGCACTCGTGGGTGTTCGACTGTCTGAGCGTTGCGACGACGGGCCGCGTCCGGTATCACACTGACCAGGTGTCAGCGGTGACCAGCGCGGCGCGACGCCAAGATGTCGACGCGCTGCTGGCCTTCGAGCAGCGCTTGCGCGGCGCCCGTCGACTGGTCGATCATCCGCTCAGCCCGAAACTCGTGGCGGGCGACCTGCTGCTCGCGTACGTAGCCTGTGAGGCCCGGTCCTGATCGTGGCAGAACCTTCCGACAAGAATGCTCCCGCAGCGCGCACCACGGCACTGTCCCTGAACATCAAGGACGTGTCGGTGCTTCAGTCTGCGTACATGGCCTACGTGAAGGGCGGAGGCATGTTCATTCCGACCAGCAAGCCCTATGCGCTGGGCGAAGAACTCTTCATGTTGATCGTCCTGCCCGGTGACACCCACCGGATGCCCGTCGCAGGCAAGGTGATCTGGATCACACCCGCAGGCGCCCAGGGCAACAAGTTGCAGGGGGTCGGCGTCCAGTTCAAGGACGACGAACCGGGCAAGGCCGCCAAGAATCGGATCGAGACGCTGCTCGCCGGACTGAGCAAGACGAATTCACCCACTCACACCATGTAGGTGCCGTGCCAGCCACCGTCGTCGATTCCCATTGCCACCTCGATTTCCCTGATCTGCAACCGCGCCTGCCCGATATCCTCGCGTCGATGCGAGACGCCGGGGTGTCGCATGCGCTGTGCGTGGCGGTGAATCTTGAGAACCTCCCGCGAGTGCTTGCGCTGGCAGAGGCTCACGAGCACCTTTTCGCGTCGGTCGGCGTCCACCCGGACGAGGAAGACGGCGCGGATCCAGATGCCGACACGCTGATCAAGCTCGCCGCCAGTCGACGCGTCGTCGCGATCGGCGAAACGGGACTCGACTACTACCGCCGTCTGGATCGCGCCGAGGTACAGAAAAGGCGTTTCCGCGCCCACATCGCTGCGGCCCGTACGACCGGCAAGCCCCTGATCGTCCATACCCGAAGCGCTTCGGCAGACACCGTGGCGATCCTGCGCGATGAAGGCGCCGCGGCTGTCGGCGGTGTGATGCACTGTTTCACCGAGACTTGGGAGGTCGCCCGCGCTGCGCTCGAGCTCGGGTTCTTCATCTCGTTTTCAGGGATTGTCACGTTCAAGAGCGCGGAAGATCTGCGCGCCGTGGCGAAGCAGGTGCCTCGCGACCGCATTCTCGTCGAGACCGATTCTCCGTATCTGGCCCCGGTACCGCACCGAGGGAAGACCAACGAACCCGCTTTCGTCCGACACGTGGCAACGTTTCTGGCAGGCCTGCGGGGCGAGGACCAGGACGGGTTCGCGGACCAGACATCCCGCAACTTCTTCCAGCTGTTCAAGACTGCATCAAGCACCTGAATCGGGGTACCTCTGCTCCCGGCGGCCCCCTCTTTTCCATCCATAATGTATATTATGTTTACTAATGGATCCGCTGTTCCCGATCGCACCTGCTCTCCTGGTGGCTGACGCCGCCATCACGGCCGCCCCGACCTGAATCAACCCGTCACTCGAGCTTTCGCCGCAGGACCTCGAAGCACAGCACCGCACCTGCTGCCGCCACGTTCAGCGACTCCACCTGACCCACCATCGGGATCGTGACGCGTGATGTCGCGAGAGCAGTGACCGCCGATGACAAGCCCGCGCCCTCGTTGCCCAAAAGAAAGGCAGCGTGGGGCCCAAGGCTGATCGAGTACAGGGATTCGCCACCATCCCGCTCCATCGCAATCATCTGGCCCGGAAAACTACTGGTGAGCTGGCTGTCGAGCGCCGCTGAGACGACCTTCAGCACGAAGTGCCCGCCCATCCCGGCCCTGAGCACCCGCGGCGACCAGGCATCCGCGCATCCGGGTCCGAGGACCACGGCCGTGGCGCCCGCCGCTGCCGCTGTCCGAATCAACGTGCCGACATTGCCGGGGTCCTGCACTGCGTCCAGCCAGAGCTGAAGGCCGCCCTGCGATACGACGTGTCCGGGCTCTTGGCCCGCCGGCAGCGTGAAGATGCCGATCGCCGCGTTCGGACCCTCGCGTTCGCCGAATCGCTCGAAGACGCGCGCATCCACCACGTGCAAAGGCACGCCCTGGACGGCATCCTTCATGTCGATCGCCTCTCGGTGGTCGAGGGCCGCCTCGGAGATCACGATCGCCTCCAGCGCCTCCCGCCCGAAACCTGGGGCTTCCAGCAGTGCGCGGATCAGATGCCACCCCTCCGCGAGGGCGCTACCTTCATCCCGACGGAAGCGCCCATGTTCCGCGAGTCGCACGATCCGCTTCACGAGGGCGTTGTCGCGCGATCGAATGACGCTCGTCAAGACGGGTTCCCCCCGGGAACTGTCGACGCCGCGGGCAGTGCCGAGCGATGCAGCAGCTGCACCGTCGGCGCATAACGGGGGACAAACCAAAGGAGGAACGCCGCCGTGAGCCCGACGGCCAGCAGGACCACCAGGACCAATCGGAGGCTGGTGCCTTTCGGCGGGTCGGCGGTCGCGTCGTTCGGACCGAACAGCTTTCGGGGCGGTGCGGGGTCGGCACGTCGATCCACCCCGCTTCGTGCATCGCTCGAGGTGGGTTCCCGGCCCGCACGTCGATCCGGCTGCGCTCGCTCATCCAGCCATCGCAGGCGCGCACGACGGCGCTCTTCCTGCCACTCAGGGTCGTGCGACTGGGCAGCCTCACCGGTGGCGGCGCCCTCCTCCTCCCTCAGATCCGGCACCGCAGAGATGGCGATCCACTCGACGCCGTCGACGCTCACCTCGTCTTGCGGTGCGACGCGTCCGAGGGCGAGATGACGCAGCAACAGGCCGCGCGGATAGGGCCCGCTGGTCTCACCGCCACGTCGAAGAAGATAGTTTGCGGGCACCGGAATCGCCGAAGGGTTGGGAAATGGCGCCGGTTCGCGCGTCGGGATCAGCCGTCAGCCGGGAAGCGTCGCGACACCGCGAGACACAGCGCCTTGAACGGTGCATAGAGACTGTCCGGAATGGCGTCGCCGCCCGTGCCGCGGTCGGCGATCAACAGTCCGCGCAGCTTCTCGCCGCTGAAGATCGACATCGCCAGAAAATCGGCGGCCCCGATTCTATCCGCTTGGACGGGGAGCAAGTGGCTGGCGAGCTTGGCCCGATTCGCCCCTCCCGCCCAGACGCCCTGCATGCGTTCGGTGACACGTGCGAAGAGGTCGGTGCCCCCGAGCGGAATGTCGAGCGACTGCCAGGCGGAGGGCGTGTTGTCGAGATCCATTGCAAACTGGATCGTCAGTTTCGCAGCACCGTCCGCGCTCGGCCGTGCGTATGCCACGCGGCGCATGCCGAGTCCGAACTGCAGGGCATACATGGCCCAGGCGATGGAGGGGTCCACGTCGGCGGTGATGCGTGCGGTCGACAACTTCACCATCGCGTTCTTGAAGAACGGCACGTCGATGCTGGGGGGCGGCTTGAGTGGTCCCGCCTCCCTTGGTATCTCACCCGCCAGCATCGGGATCCACGCGGCGACCGGTCGCACGCCCGTGTCTTCCCAGAGCTTCGCTGCCTGCAGACTGGCGCTGCGCACCAGGCGCCGGACCGAATCGGGCGTCCCGTTGACGAGTTTCTGGATGTCCGCGTAGTCGTCCGGCAGCGCCGGATCGAACCAACCATGCGCGAGATGGCGGGCAAGGCGGCTTGCGAGCGCCACGTTCACCACCCTCGGATGATCGGCATGCTCGTCGTCCATCAGTCGTTGCAGAAGATCCGGCAGGCGCCATGCCTTGGCCAGCGCGAGCTGCAGATCCATGTGCGTGAAACCCAGCACGAGCTGCTGCGTCGGGGCGCTGCGAAGGCCGCGCGCGTGCTCGAGCAGATGGCGGATCTCGGATTCCTCCCGGGGTGCGTGCAGCCAGAGCAGCAGTTCGGCAAGATCGTGGAGCAGCGCGCCGATCACCACCTCGTCGGACTCGCTGTCGTGGCGCTGATAGGCCAGGCTGCGTGCGAACGCCGCGGCGTGCTGGGCACGGCTGACCACGGCGCGGGCGCCGGCCAGTGCCACCGGATCGTTGGCGAGAACCGTCTCGAGCGGCACCACGTTCACGAACGCCCGCAGGAAATTGTGGATGCCATGCATCATCACGACGTGCTCGACGGTCGTGATGTCGGCGGACTGCCGGTTCCCCCGGTTCGCTTCGGCGAAGCGCAGCGCCTTCAGGGTCATCAGCGGATCGCGCAGGACGAGTCGGGAGATCTCGCGGGCCGTCACGCGATCTTCTTCGCGCCGCATGTTGCGGAGGGCCTCCACCGTGCTGCCGAGCACCGGCACGTCGGGTCCACCGAGCGCCTCGACGACCGCATTCATGTCCATGCAGGCCGGTTCCCGGTCAGAGGCGCCAGACGAGCAGCGCGCGTCGTCCATCGCCCAGGGTGATCACACGATCCGGGGCAACACCCGGCACGTCGAAGGTGTTGCTGACGAACAGGGTGCCGGGTCGCATCTCGGCGCGCACCTTCCGCCAGAGCGCCGGCATGGGCACGGGCGACAGGAACGCGTACACCACGTCGTAGGGCGCGAAGCTCTCGGTCCAGAGATCGTGGCGCGACACCGTGAAGCGGCCCTTGGACCACCGTGCCCGGAGACTCGCGATGCCGTAGGGCAGCGGTGCGATCTCCACGCCTTCCAGATGATCCGCCGGCCGCAGATGGGCGAGTCCGGCGAGCACGGTGCCCGTTCCGCAGCCGACGTCGAGCAGGCGCACCGGACGGCCTTCCGGAAGGAGATCCGCGAGGGCGCGGACCGCCCGCTGGTTCGACAGGAACAGCGGGACTTGTGTGCGGAACGTGCTCCAGTAGACGGCGGCCATCGACAGGAACGCGCCGAGGTACCAGAGGGGGTCGATCGAGACCGCGATGGCACCGCTCACCAGGACGGGAAAGGCAGCGTTGAGGGCGGTCCACCACGATGCGAGTCCGAAGCCGCGTCCGATGGCCGCCGCCAGCGCGCACTGCGCGACCATCGCGCCGTACGCGCCACCTGGCAGAAACGCTGCCAGCATCTGCACCGCAACCCATGCCAACGCCTGCGCGCACAGCGCCTTCGCCACCGGTGGCACGGCGGCGCGCCCCGGGCGGGCAAGATCAATGGTGTTCAGCGCCACCGCTCTTCTTCTCCGCAGCAGGCTTCGTCGGCTCGGACGGTGCGGCGGACTCGCCCCCCTTCCCTTCCGTGGCGAGATTCTCCACCTCGATGGTCCCGCCGTCGTTCAGGGCCGCCTTCTCGGCGCGCCGGTTCATCACGATGATGCTGACGCGACGGTTGATCGGGTTGAACGGGTCGCTCGGATCCAGCAGCACGGCGGAGCCCAGACCGATGACGCGTGCGATGCGATGCTCCTCCATCCCGCCCGAGAGCAGCTCGCGGCGCGCCGTGTTCGATCGGTCGGCCGCCAGTTCCCAGTTGCTGTAGCCGCGCTCTCCGCCCGAGTACGGCGAGGCGTCGGTGTGTCCGGAGATCGTGATGCGGTTGTCCACCTCGTTCAGGACCTTGCCGATCTCGCGGAGGATCTCCTTGGTGTACGGCTGCAGCTGGCTGCTGCCGATCGCGAACATGGGGCGGTTCTTCTCGTCCACCATCTGGATCCTGAGACCCTCGGTGGTGATGTCGATGAGGAGCTGGTTCCGGAACTGGGCGAGGGTGTCGTTCTTCTCGATGACCTCCTAGATCTCCTTCTTCAGCACCTTCAGACGCTCGCCCTCCTGCAGCATGAGCATCTTTTCGACTTCCTCCTCGTTCACCACCACGCCCGTCTTCTTCTTGCCCTCGACACGCTGGTTCACCTGACCGGTCTTTCGCGTGAGATCGGTGCCGCCGCCCTTGATCAGGCTGGTCGCATCACCGGCCCCCGAACCGCCCATGAGCGCCACCTTGAGCGGCGTCTTGAAATAGTCGGAGATCCCGCTCAGGTCACCCTTGGTCGTGGAGCCCAGCAGCCACATCAGCAGGAAGAACGCCATCATGGCGGTCACGAAGTCGGCGTACGCGATCTTCCAGGCGCCCCCGTGATGCCCGTGGCCGCCCTTCTTGATGCGCTTGACGATGATTGGCTGTTGCGAGTCGTCGCTCATGGGGTCTCCGGAAGAGGTGCCGCGAGGGTCACTTGCCCTTGCGGTTCTTCACCTCCTCCTCCAGTTCCTTGAACGACGGCCGTTCCGTCGAGTACAGCACCTTGCGCCCGAACTCCACCGCCACTTGCGGCGCGTAGCCGTTCAAGCTCGCGAGGAGCGTGACCTTCATGCACTGGAACATCTTCGTGGACTCGGTCAGCTTGTGCTCGAGGAGCGTCGCGAGCGGACCGACGAAGCCGTAGGCCAGCAGAATCCCGAGGAACGTACCCACCAGGGCCGCCGCGATCAGCTTGCCCAGTTCAGCCGGCGGCAGACCGACCGATTCCATCGTGTGCACCACCCCCATCACCGCCGCGACGATCCCGAACGCCGGGAGGCCGTCCGCCAGCCGGTTCACCGCCTGCACGGGAGTCTCGCCTTCGTGATGGTGCGTCTCGATCTCGACGTCCATCAGGTTCTCGATCTCGAACGCGTTGAGGTTGCCGCCCACCATGATCCGCAGGTAGTCGGTGAGGAACTCCATCGCGTGGTGATCGGAGAGGATGATCGGGTACTTGGAGAAGATCGGGCTCTGCTCGGGCGACTCCACGTCCGACTCGATCGACATCAGGCCTTCCTTGCGGACCTTGGCGAGGATGTCGTAGAGCAGCGAGAGCAGTTCGATGTACAGGCCCTTGGTGAACTTCGACCCCTTGAACACCGTCGGCAACGCGCCGGTGGTGGCCTTGATCACCTTGCCCGAGTTCGCCACGACGAACGCGCCGAGCGCGGCGCCGCCGATCATCAGCACTTCGAGGGGTTGGACGAGGGAGCCCACATGGCCGCCGGCCATGACGAAGCCGCCGATCACGGAGCCCAGGATGAGGATGTAGCCGACGATTACGGTCATGTCATGCAAGTCCGGAGAGGGGTCGGGTGCGCGAGGTCAGGATGACGGCCGGATGTGCTCCGACGCCTACGCGCTC